>Ga0307380_10000392_pt1 | contig 71303 bp, 64 predicted proteins | sample UN3MG_FD_202239 | JGI IMG/M metagenome (GOLD analysis project Ga0307380, IMG submission 202239) | Soil microbial communities from Risofladan, Vaasa, Finland - UN-3 | ecosystem: Environmental > Terrestrial > Soil > Coastal area > Acid sulfate soil | place: Finland: Risofladan, Vaasa | collected... | reverse complement strand
CCCATAGTCGCGTAAAAAAGACAAAGGATAGAGCTATTAACAGGTCTTTCCTTTTTTCGAATTGCCCTCCTATTAGCTAATAGCTTTCGTTGGCTACCTTATGAGAGGTTATTCCTCTCCTTCTGTTCTCGCATATCAAGCATCTAGTGAGTTAATCAAGTATCGCGACAGCCTCAATCTCGATTAACCAATCTTCCCGTAGCAGTCTATTGACTACAATCCCTGTAGCTGCTGGATAATTATCTCCAAAATATTCCCGACGTATTTTGGCTGTGGCAGCATAACTCGGTAGAGCCTGAGGTGTAATATAGTCTACGGTCTTGACAATGTCATCAAAGCTTGCCCCTGACTTTTCCAAAATCTTCTTTAGCTGCTCGTAAATTTCCCTAATCTGTGCCTCTAGATCACCGGGATGCAAAGTATGGTGACTCTCATCCGCACTCACTAACCCCCCCACGGTGATAATCTTTCCTTTTTTAACCGCATCGCTCCAAGTATACTGCTTTCGCCTGTGAAGCTCTTCATATACATTAATAATCTCTTTGGCCATTGTTCGTCCTCCCAATAATATTTCTGCGTGCCACCTGTAAAAGTGGTGCTTCGATCCCCGGAAGTACTGGAGAATGTATTCAGCTCATAAACTTTGCTTATCGGGAAACATGCCGCATTGAAAACACCTATCTGCCTCAGCCAAGGCTTCAAGTTCTGTAAAGCCCTGTTTCACCTCCCCAAACCCCTTCACTCGTTTCTTGGGCGGCAGCTCAGACATCTTCCGCCTCTTGCGTTTATTAAACATGGCTGTGTCTACATCATCCATCCTTATAGTATCGGGTACCGCAAGTTCATAATCACGATTCTCTCCGCGTAGGTACCTGTCAATTGCAATTGCCGCCTTCCTCCCCGCTGCTATAGCCTCAATTACTGTGGCAGGTCCGCTTACGACGTCTCCTCCAGCGAATATCCCATCTACGTTGGTAGCCATAGTATGGGGATTGACCTTGATCGTATTATTCCGTGTGACCTCGAACTTCTGTGTATCCAGAAATGAGAGATCAGGAACCTCTCCGATCGCAGAGATCACCATATCGGCATCAATGACAAACTCAGAACCTTCAATTCGTATTGGCCTCCTTCTTCCACTCTCATCAACCTCGCCCAGTTCTGTCTTGAAGCATTCAAGACCCCTGCATTCATCGCCCTCACAAACGACTCGGCAAGGACTGGACAAGTACCGGATCTTGATGCCCTCCTTTTCGGCCGCTTTTACTTCGTCCATGATGGCTGTCATCTCCTCGCTTGACCTCCGATAAGCGATGGATACCTCCTTGGCACCAAGCCTAAGCGCCGTCCTCGCGGAATCAATGGCCACATTCCCGCCCCCGACAACAACCACCTTTTCCCCAGGCTTTACCTTCTTACCCAGGTTTATTTCCTTCAACCAGGAGACCCCGTTTACCACACCTTCAACCTCCTCATTGGGGATAGCCAATTTGACGGCTTTATGCGCTCCCACAGCGATGAAAATGGCTTTGAACCCCTGCGCACGAAGACTCTCTATACGCAGGCCATTCTTACCTACCCGGCTATTCAGCTCTATTTCAACTCCCCGTCTCTGGATAGCTTGGATTTCTGCCTGCAGTATCTCTCTCGGTAACCGGTACTGTGGGATACCCATAGCCATCATCCCGCCCGGCACAGACTGCGCTTCAAAAATGGTGACGCCATATCCCAACTCTACCAAATAATAGGCTGCGGACAAACCGGCCGGGCCTGAACCCACAATGGCTATCTTTCCATCCTGAGTCCGCACTGCCGGTGCTATGTCTTTTCTTCCCCCTTTCGCCAATACTGCATAGGATGCAAAGCGTTTGAGGGCATTAATGGCTATAGGTTCATCGAAGCTTCCACGATTACATTTCGTCTCGCATGGACGCGGACAAACCCGGCCGACAGTGCCGGGTAAAGGTACTTTTTCCTCGATAAGGCTGAGTGCCTCCTCATTCCGACCTTGAATGATTAGGTCTATATAGCCCCGGATGTCCAGCCCAGCCGGGCAGGCAGCCTGACAGGGAGGCACGAGCAACCAGGGCAATGGAGCATTGATGGCTCCCTTCGGCCATTGTATACAGGTGACCCTCTCGTATCTCTCATCAGCCTCGCTACAAAAACCACACGCAGCACATTTCACAATTTCACCGGCTCTATCCTCGCGGGTTTTTATTGGCCAGTCAGGATCACACAGGAGCGCCCTTGCCATACCAATGATATCCGCCTTGCCCTCCCTCAGTATTTGCTCGGCCAACTCAGGCGTTCGAATCTTGCCCGCCGTCACAACAGGAATATCATATCCTGCACCTCTTATCGCTTTACGCACGCCTTCAGCCAGATACACCTGGGCCCCATCGGGGTTCCACCATCGTGGACTCATCCGGTAGCCACTGTATCCGGTACCAGCAAAAGGAGGGAAATTAGGCAGGGGTGGTTCTGCATCTTCAAACCTCTCACCTGCCGAGATGCTAATATAGTCAACACCCATCTTGGCCAGTCTTCTGGCTATGCGACCACTTTGCAGTAAGGTGTTTCCTTCTTTAGTGAATTCCTCACCATTCATCCTCAGGCCAACAGGGTAATCACCCACCGTGTCACGAACTGTCAGGATCACTTCCGTAGGCAGCTTTACTCTGCCTTCTAAATCACCTCCATACCCATCTTTTCTTTTGTTCACTAGCGAGAGGAAGGAGGCAAGTGTGGTAAAGTGAGCCATATGAAGCTCCACGAAATCGAACCCTGCCGCTTTAGCCCGCACCGCTCCGCTGGCAAACTGCTGCGGTATTACTCTGATATCTTGAAGGGACAGGTCTTCGACTTTCTGCCTCCAACCGCTCCGAGATAGTTTCAAGAAATGAATGAGTTGTAGGCCTATTTTCACGTCTGGATTAACGGTGCGTATTTTATCTGTGAGTTTTCTCAATTCAGGTACAAACTGGTCATCACTGACTCGAAGGTTAAAAGAACTCCTTGAGGGAAGAACCACAGCGGCTTCCACCACCATCGCGCCAAGACCACCTTTTGCCACCCTTTTGTATCTATCTGTAATAGCTGGTGTGATATGTCCATCTTCCGCTGCCAACCTTGTTACCGCAGCTGTTGACATGATCCGATTGGGTAAGAGGCAACCCCTGATACCTATCATCGAGAAGAGGTTATGATATTTCATTTGATAAATTTCCTGGCTAACTTATGAGCGACCAGCTGAATTTGCGCTATCAGAGTTATTCAGGGCTATAGATCGTCTGAGCCCCGACTGATTGAATTGCGTGGGGTAAAGGAGGCGTAAAAGTGCCATTCTCTTTCTTCCACTGGACGCAATAGACTTTCTCAAAGGCGATGCCTGTCTCACGATACTCGTTCCAGTACTTATAAGTTCTTCAGTTACATATCCCTCTTTGCTGGCAAGGTGACTTGCAATAGGCGCCATCATGATATGGTTGGTAAGCCTTAACTTACCAAGGATGACATAGGTTTCAAATAGTCTAATCTCGTACCTCCTTACCTTTCGTCCGTTAGTTCAGCTTTAGGGAATCCCTAACCGCCTCCTGATATCAGCTCTCAGCGCCTCTTTGTCGGCTTTGCCCACCTTCGTTAGCGGAATACTCTCAACGAACTCAATTCTTTCGGGAAGCTGCAATACGGATGCTCCTTTCTTTTTCAAAAATGAAATTATCTCCTGAAACGAAAGTTTTATCCCAGAAGCTGCGTGAATGTAAGCACATATTCTTTCACCTAGTTCTTCATCGGGCATTCCGATCACGGCCACGTCCTTTACTCCAGGGTGTGAGCTGATCAGATTCTCAATGTCCACTGCGCTAATATTCTCACCACCCCTGATTATAATATCTTTAATTCTGCCCGTTATCTTTATGTTGCCAAACTCATCGATTCTTGCCAAATCCCCGGTCTTTAAAAACCCATCTTTTGTGAAGATATCCTGATTCTCCTCCACGGATTTGAAATAGCCCGTAAAAATTCCCGGCCCCTTGGTCGCAAGCTGGCCTTCTTTATTAGGAGGCAGCATATTTTCATCCCGATCAACGATCTTGTAGTTTTCGTAGGGACAACACTTTTTCCCAACAGTGTTACACACGATTTCGAAATCGTCGTCCAGGCGCGTCATGGCATTAGAGCCTTCCACCGACCCGAATGCATTGACGAACCTGCAATTCAATCTTTCAACAACATCTTTGACGAGGTCGGGTGTACTGGCGGCCCCACCCGCGTAAACCTTCTTGAGAGAGCTCAAGTCATATTGTTTGACCCTTTCAAAATTAATCAGTCTTATAAGAATCGCAGGCACCGTTGGGATTGCTGTCACCCTCTCCCTTTCAATGACCTTGCAAATATCAGCCGGCTCTGTAGAATCGATCAATACGAACTTGGCGAAATTGAAGATGGCCCCGCCAACCCCGCATAACATGCCCTGACCATGGGAAACCGGAGCTATCGTCAATACAGTGTCCTCACTGGTGATCTCCCAGGCCCGAGAATGGTACTCCACGTTACAAAGGAAGCTGTTGTGTGTGCGGGGAACGGCCTTGGGCAGGCCTGTTGTTCCGCCAGTCGGCATGATTTGCGCCACCGCCATGGGGTCGGGCCTTCTGCTCTCAAGGTCGGGAAGATCATTCCCCGGCAACCTAGCACCCTCAATGAGCTGTTCCAAGCTGATAAAACCAATGCCTCCTTTGGCCCTGACTGAGATGATGTGTTCAAGTTGAGGGTTCTCCTTCCGAACTTTTTCTATGATCGGTAAATAGTCCAGCCGCCTGTACCTCTCTGGTAGTATCCACGCCTTGGGTTTGGTGAGCATAGAAAGGTGGTTGATCTCGAGTTCCGTGTGTCGCGGAAGCAACAAAACGGCAACGGCACCGATTTTTTGCACGGCAAAGAAGGCAACGACATATTCATGCCAATTAGGGATCTGGAGGAGCACAAAGTCATGCTTCTGGATGCCGAGCCCCACCAGGCCTATGGCCAGTCTGTCGACCTTCTCACGGAGTTCTCCATAGGTCAGACGACCGGAATTATCCACCAGACCTACCTTCCCAGGGTATAAGTCGGAGGCCTTGTCCAGCACGTCCCCCCAGGTCAGCCCAAGCCACCACCTGTATTTGTTGTACAACTGTGCCTTTTCCTTTTTGTAAGCAGGGAACCCTTCTATCGACATGATTATTATCCCCGTTGTTAGCTTGTCAATCCCGAAAAACAGGTTAATTATTTGAAATTATTGTAAAAAGATCACTCATTTACCGGTAACAATTTCGTGAAAATGATATCGTAAGCCTCTAAACCTCCCAAAAGATGTTACAGCTCAATCTGTTACCGTAATGTTTGGAAGACCTAGTCAGCCAAGGACATTCCTTTTGCAACCTTTCGAAGCGGATCCCTTGGGGTGAAAACGAGGAGCATTTTTCGGATCTATACCACTATAGTAGAGGGCCGGCAAAACCGATCCGACGCATGGTGTCGTTGCTCATTTTGAAACAGCTTTACAATTTATCCGACCAATCGATAGTAAAACGGTGAGTTGAAAACTCGTATTACCAGTTTTTGGCAGGGAGAGGATATTTCAATGTGAATTTCCGTGCCACCACACTGACCTCGTGTATTTTCGAAAACGGATCAGCAAGGAGGGTGTACCAGGGATATTGAAGGTACCCAGCAACCTTCATGGGAAACAGGCAAAAGGACGAGAAGTCCTGCCTGGTGGATACCACGGTTCAAGAGAAAAACATCACCTTTCCAACCGATACCAAACCATATAGCCCGGTGATTGAGCGGGGTGTAGGCATTACCAGTAAGGGCAGGATTGCACTGAAGCGAACCTTCGATAGGGCCACCAAGAAGTTGATGGTGGCCCAGCGGTTTCGCACTCACCCAAAGAACTGCAAGAGAGCCTTTGCAGCGCAAAGGAAACTAACAAGGATTGCAGGGAGACTGCTTACAGAGCTTGAGAGAAAGCTCCCCCCAGCTTCTTGGCTATTTGGGTTTCATTTTTTGGCATGCAAATCCCAGCTAAACAAATCAATATTTATCGCAATCGTAATCTGAAACCAAGACCCCCGTTTTTCATGGTCGGCTTATACACCGCATGCCTCTTCCTCATTCTGGGGGATAGGAAAAGCGATTTCTAAAAGCTCAAAAGGTTAAAGAGTCGTTCTGAAGACGTCCTCCCTTGCGTTCATCCCCCTCCAAAGGAGGGGGAATTTTGTGGGTTTCTTGCAGTGTAACCTATTTCTCACCCCACGGTGGCGCAAGGAGCACCGGTCCTACAGCATTCTCTAGCGGGTATACCAATATTTGCTTACCATTCTGCCATTGACGCCAACCCTCTTTAAGGATTGCCTTCCCCTCCTTGTCAAACTTCATATGGCCTCTAATGGTTGCTATGTCGGTTGCGGCTAGGGCATTTCTAATTTGGTTCCTGTCCAGTGTGCCTGACCTCTTGATAGCATCAGCTAGTACCTGTACCGCCATATAGCCCGCACCTACTGGTAGGCCAATAAATGTAGCAGCGGGGTGCATAGCGTAGTAGTCTTTAACCATCTTCTTATTCCCAGGGAAGTCATATGCCTCATCCCAGGTGCCGCTGGAAAGGATATAGTTGGCATCTTCGCCCAAAACATCCCAATACCCTCCAAGGTCTGGTCCTCTCTGAGAACAGTGGAGTTGCGGGCGCCAATCAAGCTCTTTCATCTGCTTGGGCACAGTTAGGGATTGTGGTGGAATGTAAGTAGTATACACTATCTCAGCTCCAGCTTTCTTAGCATCCAATATTAGAGGAGAAAAGTCCTTGGTGCCTGGGGAGTATTTCTTATACGACACTATCTTAATGTTGTGCTTGGGACAAAGCTCACGTACAGCTTTTCCAGTCTCTAGTCCCCAGTCGGTCTGTAGCTCCCAGTAAGCGAGCTTTGTTGGTCGCTTATCCTTGGGGACAGACTCTATAATACCTATCAGTGATTCAGTATCCAAATAGCCATTATCCCAAGCCCTAAATACATACTTGTAACCCTGCTCGAATGGAGCATCAACGGCGATCGTCACCCCTACCCAGGGAACCTTGTTTTTCTCTGCAACAGCCAACTGAGGAACATTCATACCGCTGGCGAAACCACCAAGATAAGCAACCACTTTGTCTATAGAATTTAGTTTTTCCATCCGGCTTACGGTCTTAGTTGTGTCTGACTCATCATTATCTATTATGAGGTTTATGGGAACTTTCTTGCCTAGTGCCTTAACATATATGCCCCCATCATCATTAATATGCTTCACGGCTAAATCATAGCCAGACTTAAGATCTTTGCCGCCTGCAGCGAAGTTCCCGGTAAGAGACACCGCTGCCCCAATCTTGATTTCATCCTCGGCAACAGCTGACATAGCCGTGAAACACAAGCAAGTGATCGCCAATACGATAATAGTCTTTGTCAGACTTCGTGAAAAGAATTCCCTGAATAACATAATAACCTCCTTGCTAAAATGTTAAGATTTTGTAATTGCTTACTAACATTTCGAATTGGACTCACCTCCTTTACCCCTTGATATTTTCATCAGCTAAAACTTGGTATGAGACAATTATAAGGCGGTTGAAACTTTATCCGGTCTATATCCCTTAACAGCTGTACGTTAGCTAATTTTGAGATTCAACATTTGTCGCATTAATGTCAAGTGTTTTGTGGAAATTCTGGATAGTCGATAAATCGAAAAGGGATTTGACGGTGTTAACGCCAATGCCTCCTCAGGTTTCTCATCTAAACCCCGAGCAGCCAAGTCGTAGCCGGATATTTTACTTCTCATCCTGGCTGCTCTCCTGTCCAACAGGTTTATGTAATAGCCTGCGAAATTTTCCAGCAAGCGAAATTAGCCCCCCAGGTAAAAAAAGTACTACGAGAATAAAGACGACGCCAAATATGAGGACGCTGATTTCACCAAAAGTAAGTGCAAATGTTTCTTTAAGGGCAACAAATAATATCGAGCCCAGAATAGGCCCGGCAATTGTGGCAACACCTCCAACAAAGGTTATAAGGAGCGGCTCAAAACACCAGAGTAGGTCAAATGGAACGTAGTAGTAATAGCTAATATAATAGAAGGCAAAGAACCCACCACCCAAGCCGGTAAAGAAACTACTGAGAGCAAATGCAACAACTTTGAGCTTGAATGTATTCACGCCTATCGCCTCGGCAGCTTCTTCATCGTCCCTTGTGGTCATCATTCCCAGCCCCAACTTTGAATTAACCACCAGATACGTCACGAGCGTTACTGTAAAAGCAAGGGATAGAGCGAGATAATACCGAGGCAGGAGCCTATAGTTAGCAACATACTCACCAGGAGCAATGGCAACACCTGGGAAGATGTTACCAATAACGATTCTGGCTATTATCGCTAGGGCAAAGGTGCCGATGGCGAAGTAATGGCCTCGCAGGCGGAGAGAGGGAAGTCCGATTACACCAGCTAGAAACAAAGCCGCAATACCTCCAGCAGGGAAGGCTACATAGAACGGGAAACCGATTACCCAGGTTAGACGCGTTGCTAGGGCGCCTATGCCAAAAAACGCTGCCTGGCCAACGTTTAACTGGCCGGTATAGCCGCCTAAAATGTTCCACGCCTGAGCGATCGTTATGTAAAGGAAGAGCAGCGATAGTACATTAACAAGATAGTGTGCCCTCATCACCATAGGCATGAATATCAGAAGGGCGGCTATGCCTCCAGCTACTGACAATTTTTTCCAAACAGCATCAGTCGGTATCATAGTGCTGCCCTTCCTCTAAATAGTCCCTGTGGCCGCAGCATCAATACAAGCACAAACATTACTAGACCAGCCACTCCGGTGTAAGGAACACCAGCGAGGTAGACGCTAATTGCCTCGACTACCCCGAGCAATAACCCAGCGGGAAGTATTGCATTAATATTCCCTACCCCCGCCAGGATAACCAATATCAGACCGTAATTAGTCCAGTCCATTCCAATGGAAGGACTAACAACATGCATACTAATCACAGCCCCAGCAATACCGGCAGTAGCTACAGCGAAAGCAAAGGAGAAGAGATAGGTGCGAGCAACATCAATGCCCATTAACTTAGCAGCCTCCCAGTCCTGAGCTGTGGCTCTAATTGCTTTACCAAAATAGGTCTTGCTAAGAAACAAATGCAGGGCCAAGGTAATTACAATTGCTAAGGCTATTGTTGCTAGCCCAATGTAGGGTAGACGAAGACCGCCAATGTCAATTACCATTCCAGAATAAAACGGGGTTGTACACCTCTCATCGGCTGTCCATAGTACAGTAGCCATGTTAGTGAATACCATTATTAAACCAAATGTGACCAAGATAGAATTTTTCAGCCTATCTAATATAATGAACTTTGACAAGTGTGAAAATACTGCTACATATAGCAGTGCCCCGGCCGTAAACATAACAACCATCATCAGAGGGATAGAGAGAAAGGGATCAACATTCCAAATCTTGAATAGCCAGAATGACCCATATGCCGCCAACATTATTAAATCTCCGTGGGCAACATTCAGATATCCCATAATTCCAAACGCTAGGGCTAGACCTAGCGCCACCAGTCCATATAATGCCCCGTTAATCAGACCGTATATGATAAATTGTGCAACATCCATTACTCAGCTTCTCCTGACGCAGGGGTAATGCCCAAATAGGCATGCTTAACTTCCCCGCTTTCCAAAAGAGCCTTTGCATCCCCTTGACCTACAATACGACCATTCTCTATTATATAGGCCCTGTTGGCTAGCTCTAGTATCACACTAACATTTTGCTCTACAGCGAGAATAGTAATCCTTCTTGAATCACTTATGCGTTTGATTACACCATATATCGTTTCCACGAGCACTGGTGATAGCCCTAATGAAATCTCATCAAGCAATAGAAGCTTCGGATGAGCCATTAATGCCCTGGCTATTGCTAACATCTGCTGTTCTCCTCCACTCAGTGTTCTTGCTGGTTGACCGGTTCTCTCTTTCAGAATCGGGAAGATCTCGTAAACCCAGTTGAGGGTCTCGTCCTTGGCTCGCCTCGAGCGGCCAAGATACGCACCTAGCTCCAGGTTCTCAAGAACACTCATGTCAGGAAATAGCCGTCTGCCCTCAGGAACCATGCAAATACCAATCTCTACTATCTTCTGCGCAGGCTGCTTTTCTAACCTTATTCCATCGTAATTGATGGTGCCTTTTCTAGGCTTAATTAAGCCTGATACTGACTTTAGCACTGTACTTTTCCCAGCGCCATTGGAACCAATGAGCGCCACTATCTCCTTATCTTCAACCTTGAGTGATATCTGCCACAGCGCCTGAACGTCTCCATAGCTTACGTCAATCTTATCTATCTCAAGCATACCGCCCCCCCAAATATGCAGCGATTACTTCTTTATTGCTGACTATATGTTGAGGTTTGCCTTCGGCTATCTTCTCACCTGCATTGATTACTACAATCCTATCCGACATTCCCAGTACAACCTGCATCACATGCTCAACTAACATTAGGGTTATGCCGGAAGCTCTTATTTCTTTCATCAAGCGCATGGCATCTTGGGTCTCAGCAGGATTTAAACCAGCCATTGCTTCATCGAGAAGCAGCAAGTCAGGTTTTGTCGCTAGTGCCCGAGTAATCTCCAGCCTCTTTCGATCAGCAAGACCAAGCTGGCTAGCAACCACCGAACGTTTGCTGCCTAAGCCAGTGAACTCTAACAGTTCCTCAGCTTGTGACTTTGCTTGCCTCATGCCTTGCGCTGACCTTCGACCATAGGCTCTGCCTGCCATTACATTTTGCAAAACCGTCATCCGAGCAAAGGGTTTCACCAACTGGAACGTTCTCGCTATTCCAGCTTTACATATCTGATGAGGCTTAATTCCCGTGATATCATTGCCCTTAAACTTTACCTTACCGTCATCAGGCTTCAGGAGTCCGGTTATCAGATTAAATACTGTCGTCTTTCCCGACCCGTTTGGTCCGATAACTCCTAATATTTCCCCTCCATAGACCTTAAGATTCAGATTGTTAACAGCCATCAAACCGCCAAAGGACTTATATAAGCCCTCCACTTCAAGTATTGATTTTTCAGTCTGATCCATAGCCCTTTCGCTCGTGATATGACCAAATAAGAGTAGGCACAGAGTTAAGCCACCTTTGGCATGATAAAATCCTTTTCGCATGGACTGGAATAGATTCCCAAATGCCGCTCAGTCTCCAATATTTTGGACTCCTGTTCTGTAATAAACCGGATCGGGTCCATCTTAAATTGCCTCAAATATCCCTTTATTTCCTTCATGTGTCGCCAACAAAAACCTCTGTTTCAAATTAACACGCCTTTCGAGGTTTCTAGTAGGCCTATAGCGCTGCAGCACCTTGGTTTTGCTTGGCAGGGCCTATCTGTGGTTACATATCACAGGAATACTTTGCTTGCTACTGATACTCATAGAACCCCTTGCCTGTTTTTCTCCCCAGCCCCAAAAATCCAGTACTTAATTAGCTTTTGCTCTTGCATGTTTTATGCTTTCAGAAGGTTCCCTGCCATATGATCTTCCAGTCATGACATTTTCTAAGGCAGTGATCTGTGGAAATGGTTTTACCAACTGAAATGTTCTTGAGATGCCGGCCTTACATATAGAAAATGGCTTCTTGTTGGTAATATCTAGTCCTGAAAATTTCAGGCTGCCTTTGTCGGGCTTTAGGAAACCTGTGATCAAATTGAATAACGTTGTTTTCCCCGAGCCGTTTGGGCCTATGATGCCTAGCACCTCTCCCTGGCCAAGCGAGAACGATAAATCTTCGATTACAATTAAACCACCAAACGATTTGGATAAGTCCTCAGTCTTCAAAAAAATCATGACTATTTCTTGACCACTCTAAATGGTTGACGCCGGACAAGTCATGGGCAGTATAAATCGGCTTGCCCTCTTGAGGGATTTTCAGAAAGCCAGGATCTTACGATTAAGATTAGATTTGAGCTCAAGTTATCCGTGCATCAACTTTCCTAAGAGGAATGGGATAATAAAATGTCCCCCATTCTGTTGATTTTTTGGACCCAGGTGTATCTTTCTAACCTTTCATAATCGCGAAGGATACTATGATGCATGGTTGGAGTGACAGCTAGTTCATGACCGGTGAGCTTCGGAATATCAAGAATGTCTGATCGTTGAGCCAACATTACCTCCCGCAGTGCAAAAGACTAAGCGAGTAAGATATGAAAAGCTCTTTCCAGTGATCTAGTGCAGAAACTTGTCAAAGATTTTGCGATAAGAAACTATTCCATTAGATAAAATGAAATTTCACAAGATAAATGATTTACTATCAGACCAGCATCAAATTTGTCAAGAAAAACCCAGTCCTGGCAGCCAGAGAGCAAAAGCACCGCCCTGTGGTGTGGTTGGGTGCCCCGGCGAGATCAGCGAACCGTTGCATCATTTTTACTACAGCGATCCCTGCAAAAGTGATCTCTTTTTCAATACCAGAACCTATCCGGGTAGGTTATCAGCGATTCCTGCCGACTCCTGGCCAGATAGCTAAGGACATTATTCCAAGTGATTCTACCAATTTTTCCCTTAATTCTCTTGAGGGGTTGGCGGGCTGATTAGGTGAGTAGCTGGTTGAGACACATATTGTAAGCAGTTTTGGAGCTGGCATAAGAAAGCCTCACCAATTTAAAGCATAACTCTCCAAATAGCTCTCAGTAGTGGTATTGAGGCCTTTTACATCAAGTTTCCCGGATCTTGTTTTATGCTTAGCGGAAAAAAGCATTCAACCCTCAAATGGCTGTTCGATCATTCTTCAGGTAAATGGGTCAATTTTCCTCAAAAGGAAATAGCTAAACCCGGCATTTTTCACTGGGCGTTTCATGTAAAATCTGGTCTCCGTAGCCCATGAGGTCATCGCCCTTGAGAATTGCACGATCAAAAAGAGACGTGCGCTTGAGTATACCTCGCACAAATACGTGCAGCAACCCCTGAGGCTTGTTGTATGGGCAGACCCGAATGCAGTTGGCACACCCTGTTGTGCCGCTCTTGTACCACCAAGAGAGGCATTCCTCGGAATTTACCGGCCATTTAAGCAAGCCCTGGTTGGTCGAGATATCTATTGCCTGGTCGGTGCGTTCTCCTCTTTGAAGAGCTTGACCGGGGCAGTGTTTGGCACATTTTCCACAGATTTCGCAGAAATGTTGTACTCCCAGATCGATGGGCTCATCGGCAACTAAGGGCAGGTCGGTAAATACCTTGCAGAGCCTGACCCGAGGCCCATAGTTCTCAGTGATGAGAAGGCCGTTTCTACCGAGCTCCCCAAGCCCTGCATCAACAGCCATGGGGATCGTCAGGCCCAAGTCGTTGCCGCTTGGGATAGCATGGTAACCGAGACATCGAATGAACTCAGCTAGCGATGCCGCGGCAAAGGCCATTTTTGAATACCCAAGGTCTATGGCCGGGACGACGGCCGGGGAACGCTGAATGTCGATATAGTCCATTTCAATGGCCATGACTACCGCATACCGGTATTCTTCAGGCAACTCGACAGGGTCACCGACGCTAAACCCTTCGGCCAGTTTTACATTGTGATCCCCCCAGCGGGAGTACAGCCACTGCCGGTTGAGCTCGCAGATGCCTACCAGGGTGGCTCCAAACCACTTGCCAACCTTTTTTACCTTCTCGGACATCTTGGCAGGGTCTGCGACAGTCATTCTATCTGCGGATATGATCCACCGCGTCGGCATGCTATCTCGACTGTAAGCTATTTGCCTTACGATGGTATCAATAGAGCGACCCGCACAGGTGAGGGCGTAGTCTTCTCGAGTAAAGCCGGGACGGCCTGTCTCCAGATTAGCCTTCAAACCCTGCTCAAGCCCGTCTCTTGGCCCAGGGATCTCACCCCGGTCTGCCCTCGAATATCCCGTGTTTCGTTCGTCGAATCGCTCGATTGGCCCCGTGATAAAACGCTTGTAGGTCGGTTCGCGGTGTGGTTCTTTCATCTTCGGCGTTCTCTCTTTTCTGAGCCCTAACGGTGATCTTGGTAGTGCCTTGTGGTTTACAACCCCTGCGGTATCATTCAAATGTGTTCGCATGAGCCATATAGAGCAATCCTTCACATACTAAAGGAGGTCATGGCTGTTTTCGAGAGGTTTGCCCGCCGTCGCTCTCGCTCAGGCCCTGCCCGACGTCCGGCAGGCGGGGAGGTAGGCGGGCGATGTCATTAAGAGAATTCCACCTCCCGTGAGGCTCATAGATATCGCCTTGAGAAAATTGGCATGACCGGATAGAGATAGGTATGTACACGTTCTCTTAAAACTATACCATTGAATAGACACTTTCGAACGATACTGACCCTGTAAACATCCAGTTTTGGGTTTTTGAAAGGGTAGGGCACTTTACGGTTCTAGGAATAGACAGGCAACACTCACTGTTGGTGGCCAAATAGCTTTCACCTTTCGCCACCGCTCTTATATACCTTGCACAAAAAACCGCGAAGGTTGGCCGAACCTATTTCCTGATTGAATGGTGGCCTGTCATCGGTGAGAATATTGATGTTTGATTCCCTCCAGCCGTGCGAATTGGCAGCTTCTCCATCAGGAAACCACCACCCATAATCAACCCCGACCACTCTGGGGTCGAGCATGCTCGAGAGGAAGGCCTTCTGTCTTATTTTGCCCCTCCTGGTCTCTATGTACACCTGATCGCCATCCTTTATGCCCAGGTTCTTTGCTGTTTCAGGATGAATGGTGACCACGGGTTCAGGGTGTTTCTTCCGTAATGAAGGTATCTGCCTACCGCCGGAGTGCCTGAAAGGAGCGGACTTCCAACTCGTCATAACAAAGGGGTATTCCCTTGCCAGGTTTGGTTCGGCGAACTCCGTTTCCGGTAATTCATGGTAGCTGGGAAGCGGATCAAACCCCCACTGTTCAAGCTGGCTGGAATAGAGTTCCACCTTGCCGGACGGTGTTTCAAAGCCATCTGTCTCGTAACTTCGGTACTGTTTTGTGCCGCAGATAATCCCGGTCTTTTTAAATTCATTAAAGGTCAGCCCCGCCGGTTTCAGCAGTGCGTCCAAACACTGCTGCTCGGTGTCCCAGAAATCATCTCCCAAACCGAGGCGCCGAGCTAGATCGCTGAGGATCTCGTAGTCGGATCGACATTCGCCGATTTGGACAACCTTCTGCTGTACCTGGGCTATGGGATACGCCGGTGTGGCAACAACGCTGTCGTGCTCGAGATAGCCGGCGACCGGCAGGACTAGATCGGCCAAATCGGCGGTTGGGGTCATGAACATGTCAGCCACCACCAGGAAGTCCAGTTTGGTAAGGGCCTCATAGGTGTTTCCTGCGTTGCTATACGTGAGCACCGGATTGGCGCCTTGGACATATGCCGCGCGAATGGGGTAGGGGTCTTCGTATGATATGGCCTGTATTATGCTCTGCGGGGTAACGTAACGAAATACCGGAAGCAGCTTGTGCTCAGCGTCGACCCTTCTCTGCCACTGGGCCATCGGCATCCTATCCCATAGCTCCAGCTCCGGTGATCGGCGGCCCATTAGGGCCAGGGATGTCCACCGCAGTTCGCCTCCAGGCACTTCAAGGTTGCCGGTGAGCGCCCTGAGGATACAAAGGGCGCGGCCCGTTTGAAAGCTATTCACGGTATGGTCGAGGGAGTTGCCCCATTCAATGCAGGCCGGCCTGTTTGACGCGTAGAATCGGGCTGCCTCCCTGACCTGTGCTGCATCTACCCAGGTCAATGCCTCGACCTTCTCGGGTGGATAATCCTGAACATGTGCCTTGAGTTTATCCAACCCCTGTGTCTGCGTATCAACAAAACCCCGATCAAAGAGGTTCTCATCGATGATTACGTGTATCATCGCAAGGGCCAGTGCCAAATCCGAGCCGGGCCTCACTCGCAGCCACAGATCTGCCTCGCGGGCCAAACCCGTTTCGCGGGGATCGATCACCACAAGCCTGGTACCTCTCTCGCAGGCCTTGCGAATCCGTTCGAAGTTAAAGAAAAAGGTATCGGCCGGGTTAAACCCCCAGATCACCATGCAGTTGGGTGGGTATTCACGGTCGGGAATCGGCATGAATCCGCAGGTTATTCTGGAGGCCAGCATTCGCGGGAGATGACACACATGGCCCTGGGTAGCAAGGTTTGGCGTGCCAAAGGCGTTGGCCAGTCTCACCAGATAACTGTCCTGAATCCCCTTGGCAGCTCCCTGTATCATTGCCAGCGATTCAGGGCCATACCTGGTCTTCGTCCTAAGGAACTCGTCAGCAACCATGTTTAAGGCTTCGTCCCACGGTAGTTTCCGCCACGTGCCCGCTCCTCTCCTTCCTACACGCTGTAAGGGATATGTCAAACGGTCCGGATGATACAGATATTCCAGCGACGAGAGCCCTTTCCCGCAGAGCTTCCCTTTGTTTATCGGGCTTTCGGGGTCCCCTTCAATCTTGACCGCCCGACCATTCTTCAGGTTAACCAACACCCCGCACCCGCCGTAGCATAGGCCGCAGGTGCTCCTCACGACTCCGTTTTGAACCATGTGCCAAGGCCTCCTCAAAGGCTCTAGAGGTAATGAGCTATCCCCTTATCTTCACTCGATCGGTTCTGCTCGGTTGTGGCTTCCAGGTATCCCAAAAGTTATTAGGGTCAACTGGCTTTCCATAGCCGAAGAGCTTGTCCATCTTCACATAGAAGGGATCGGCCCATCGGATGTGATCCACGAACAATCGTACGGACCGATGAAACCAGTTATTAGGCTTATTGAAGGGACACACGCTGATACAGACCGTACACGGTTTGCGGGTACGCGACCACTGGCCCATACACCGTTCAGCATCTATGGGCCATTTCAGAACACCGGGGGATGTCGATTCATTGCGTCGTTCCGTGGTGCGCTCGCCGTGCAGAATCGCTTGCCCCGGACATTTGTCGGCACAGATCTCGCATGCCGAGCAGAATTCCGTGACCCCGAAATCTATGGGAGTGTCGGGGATGAGGGGTAAGCTCGTGAGCACTTTGCTAATCCTCACGAGGGGTCCGAACTTGGGGGTGATGAGCAGGCCGTTTCTCCCGAGCTGTCCTAAGCCTGCCTGTATTGCCATTGGTATGGTGATCCCTACCGTATTGGTAGAACAGGACATCGCCTTGTGGCCCAAGACCTTGATGAACTTCGCCATGTAGGCGTTGGTAATCGCCATTCGGCTGTAGCCCAGGCTGGTTTCGGCATCGGCAATGTAGGTAGGGGCATACCTGAGCATCTCATAGTCTTCCCCATAGCCCATAACAACGGCGTATTGAAAATCCTCTGACAACTCCTGGGGATTGTATTCGCCGGAACCCAGGTCAAATGAGTGAGAATATATCCAGCGTCTGTCAAGTTTACAGATGCCGACCATATCTGCTCCGAAATAAATGGCGGCATTTTTGATGTCGCGGGTCAACGTTTTGGAATCGGCGACTTCCAGTTTTTCATCCTCGGGAGGCAATGAAACCATGATGTTTCGGGCCACCCGTTCCGGCGTTGCTATTGCGCCGATATCCCGAGCAATGGCGCTGGGATTGGGTCTGTCGTTTTCGAACAGGTGCATCATGGTACCGGTGCGGGAGGCAACCCTTAATGCCTGGTCCAGCAGGGTACTACCTGCCTTCTGTTTGCTCGCCGAACGGTCCAAAACCCAGTTCAACAAAGGCTTGACCCTTTCGTCCCACAGGGGACGCGAAAACATGGTATACCTCTCATCAAATCTCTCTACTGCTCCAATGACGTTCTCTTTTTCCCATTCGTCTAATGTCAGTTCTCTCATTGATGATCCCCTATCGTCATTTACTTGTGTTTTTTCCCGCAAGAGTGCTGGGAGACGGATTTTCAGCCTCTCTTGAATCCATAGGCATTTTTTGGAGGACTAATACCCAGACTGCCAGAAATTCTAAAGGTCAGGGATTCGCGTTATCGTTCTACTCCAGATAAACTCCTTTACTTGCGTGTCGGTTCTGTATTTCCCCCTATCGTAATGCTCATAATGAAGTACCTCCCCTAGTTCTCTCCTGAAACCCGCTCTGTCCTTAACAGTGCGGAGCGTTGGCTGCTTGCCTTCGGCCTCGTCGTCGGCATATCCTAATGGTACAATGTGGTCAACGGTGTATCCGGTGGGAATTCCCAAGGCCTTTTTCACCTCGCTTTCGGTCGGGCCGCCCTGTATCGTTGCCCAGGCAGTGGACAGGCCAAAGCATGTAGCTGCCAGTTGAATAGTATACACGCAGTTCGACAAACTCTGGCGCAGGAGTATATCCCTGTCCATCCAGGCTGGGTAAGTATCCCGCAACCGTGGATCGCCGCACACGATGATCAGAACCGGTGCAGTATACAAGAAAGGCTGCACGGCGATGCCTCGAGCGATGGTCGGATCGACCTTGACCTCCTCTCTTATCTGTAGTCCAATACTTTTGGACAGGGCCTTCTTCATCTCGGGATCTTCTACCACCACAAACTCCCACGGCTGGCTGTTGCCCCCTGAAGGTGCATATCTGGCTGCTTCGAGGATTTTTTCCACAGTTTCTCTTGGCACAGGCTCTGATTTAAACCTGCGGACACTTCTCCTGGTTTTGACTAATGCGAAGAAATCCTCGTAATTCATTGTATTCTCCTCCTGTGTTTAACAATTGACGGTATTCGGATCTCTTTTTCTGCTACCTTAGAAGACTTTCATCGCGTTTATCTCAGCAATGAGTTCGTGGCTCCCTATCTACCGAACTATCGGACCGAAGCTCCCAAGACGCAGGATTCTTCGGATTCATATTCTGAGGATTTCCCTGTACTTGTGTTCCGTTAATCTATGCCACTATCTCGTCGAATAGTCTCAGGATCGTTTCGCTAAAAAGCGGGTCATTTATATGGGCATCAACCTCTATGACCTTGACCTCAGGCTTGAGCTTACTCTTCAGTGCCTGGCTAAATGCCCTACCACCTTCGGGATCATGAAAGGGACTCTTGGGATGCCGATCCCCCTCAATCCAACCTATCAGAGGAATGACAACAGCTGTGGGTCCTTTAGCTTTGTTTAGTTTTTCTGCCACAAGAGCCCCCACCTCTTTCTTGTCCTCAGTTTTGCCCGCCACGATCGTCAAGAGCTGATTATGCCGGTGGTGTTTTCTGTCTTGCAGTTCCGGCGGCAAGGGTTTTCCGGAAAACCAAAACAAGTGTCCAATCGCGCCAGCCCCTACTATTTGGGGAATTCCCTTTTTTCCTGCCGCCTCAAGACGATATTTGCCTGAAGTGGTAACCCCGCCACGGAGATGGTCCACCAACTCGACCAGAGAGAGGTCGAGAGCAACATCGATTAACCCATCGGTGATAGCCTGCTCAAAGGCCATGCCCCCCATACCGACCGTGTGAAAGACGGCAACCTCATATCCCCGCCCCTCAAGAGCGGGTTTGAGGGTCTCGACATACCGCAACTGCGAAGTGCCCAACGAAGTGATACCGACTGTTTTTCTCCGTTTTTTTTTCTTAATGAAAGCTTCTGCTGCCCCGGAAATGGATCCGGCTGCTGAACTTAAGACGCCTTTGCTTATAGTGTTGAGACCGTAAAGCCCGGCCGGCCAGAGCATCATCGACAAATCGGCGCATACGGTATCAGGGCCAACGAGGGGGGAAAACGCAATGGTAGAGACAATTAGCTTAGGAAGCCCCAAGGGAAGGGCCTTCATGACTTCCAATGCCAGGTAGGTGCCCATAGACCCCCCAGCCGCAATGACTCCGTCCACTTTGTCTTTTTTATAAAGATCGCCTACAATTGCGGAGGCTCCCTGTGCCATTGCTGACAAGGCCCTTCCTTCGTGCCCGAGGGCGATGATATCGCCTATCGTCGTTTCCGCTGCCCGGGCAACTTCATCACGGGTAATCGCTGGCTTAAACGATGCCTCACCTAACACCCCCACATCCATTACCCTTGCCTGATGACCCCCCTCTGTTATCCTGTCTCGCAGATATTTGATTTCATTACCCCTTGTATCGAGGGTACCGATCACGACTATCGTCTTACTCATGTTGCACCTTCCATGGGTTTTGGTCTGTTGATATCCAGGTACTGCGGAATATTTTCCGAGGGACTTACCTCAGCCTGTGACATCTCTGAAAAGGCGGGTATGAGGAAGCTCTACGTTGAAGAGCCTCGCCGCATTGCCGCCGAGAATGAGGTTAAGGTCATCCTGGCTCAAATCCAACTTGTTCGCCATCTTATCAACCTGCCTGAGACTCCATCCATAGATGTCCGGCTGGTGCTTGGGTGCTCCCCACGGTTTGATCTGATCTACATAACTGGAAGGATACCGGCCTGGTTGACTGTACACAACGATGGATGCCCCCCAGTCCGTCCCCCAGAGAAGCTTTCCGGGCCCAATATTGGGGTCAGCGAGGGGTTTTTCGTAGAGCTCGGCCCAATAGAGCCCTGTTTCAAGATAGATATTGTCGAACGTGGCCGCTACCTGGAGGGTATCGTCCATGAATTTTTCGGACCACCAACCCTGCATTCCCCCGTGCGCCATGATAATCGGGACATCGGGGTATTCGCCGGCCAAATCAAAGGCCAGCGATGGATCGATTCTCTCGGGCGCGGATAGACGACGGGTACTGCTCGCGCTGTAACCGGTAATGGCCCCTGTGTGGTAGCTGACAGGTACTTTATGTTTTTTGGCTACCTCCATAAAGAGACGCAGCTCAGCCAATCGTTCCGGCCACGACAACATTTTCTTGGGGCTAGGGTTACGAGGTAACCCTTCGCCGATCCCGGCACGATAAGAACCCGTGGTGAGCAACTCATCCAGTTCCTCAGCCGCAGCCTCAGCCGTCCATTCGTTCTCGCCCTGTAACGCCTTCCTCATGGTTTGCACCGGAAGGCACGTCGCCAGGAACTTGCCCGGATATTTCGCCACAACCTCTGCGTTGAGTTCATTGCTCATTCCGAACTCAGGTTGAAGGACGCACATATCAACGCCATATCGCTCCATGTCGTATAGCAGGCGAGGTGAATTATCGTATGCCTCCATAAACCTCATTTCCTTGGAAAGGGTCTTGAAATCCGGCTTAACGGCTCTTTGCTTGAACTTCGCGGCGTGTCGCTGGGAGTGAACGTGGGTGTCTACAATGAGTCGTGCTCTGGGAATTCCCATAAATCCTCCTCCTCTTATCGCTTTATTCGCCTTTGCCCGAATACCCCGTAGCTTGCTACGGGGTGCTTCATTGTTTTTTCGCGTCGAATCACCTTGCCGGTGCAAACTTGGATAGGGTTTCTAACAAGGGGTTGGGTGTTTGAGTGCACCTGACCTTTCCGCTGGTTCGGGCCGCAACAGCGGCACAACGGCTACCTCATGATGTTGGGCAGAAACAATGATATCTGAGGTATCGCTACCAAAATGATCAAGCGCAGCATGTCTATCCCCCAAAAGGGGAGTATACCCCTAAAAACCTCCTCGATCGAGGCCGTCTTTGCCACGCCCGCGACAACAAATACATTCAAGCCCACGGGAGGAGTAATCGTTCCTATCTCGGCCACCATGACAATGATCACGCCAAACCATATGGGGTCAAATCCCACAGACTGGATAATCGGGTAGACAATGGGAATCGTCAATATGATCATGGACCCCGGGTCCATAATACAGCCGAGCAACAGGTAAAGGATCAAAATGGTGGTGAGGATCGCATAGTCGCTCAAATTGTGCCCGGTGATAACCTCTGCCAGCGCCATGGGGAGATTGGAGACGGCCATAAAATAGTTGAAGATCATCGCTCCAACGAAGATGATGATAAGCATTGCCGTGGTACGGCCGGTTTCAAGGAGACAGGTATACAATATTCGCCACGTGAGCCTTCTTCTTAAGAAGGCTATCAGAAAGGCTCCGAATGCTCCCACAGCCCCGGCCTCGGTGGGCGTGAAAAACCCCATGTATATGCCACCCATAACCAGGGCAAACAGGAGGAGCATGCCCCAAGTATTCCGAAGGGATAGGATTTTTTCCTTAAAACTCGTTTTCGGTCCTGGCGGACCCAACTGCGGATTAAGCCGTACCTGAATGAATATGGTCGACATGTATAGGAAGACCGCCAGGATTCCGGGCAGAAATCCGGCAAGGAAGAGCTTCCCAATGGACTGCTCGGTCAGGATTCCATAGAGAATGAATACGATGCTCGGTGGTATGAGGATGCCCAGAGTGCCCCCAGCCGCTATGCTTCCTAATGCAAGTCTATCGCTATACTTATACTTCCGCATCCCCGGGAGCGCAACGGTTCCCATGGTGGCCGCAGTTGCCACGCTGGATCCGCTGACTGCGGCAAAGGCAGCGCATCCGCCTATGGTAGCCATAGCCAGTCCGCCTGGATATTGACCGAGCCATTTGTAAAAGGTGTCGTACAAATCCTCGCTCAGGCCGGAATAGAAGGCAAACTGGCCCATCAGAAGAAAGAGGGGTACAACGCTCAAAATATAGTCGGAGCCCACGTCAAAAGGCACGCTTTCCAACTGGCTAATCCCCGCATCAACAGCTACGATATAGCAGTAACCTGCTAATCCCACCAGTCCCATGGCGAAGCCAATCGGCATCCCCGCCGCCATGAGCGTAAAGAGAACGGCAATCCCGAGTGTGCCAGCGACCAGCGGAGTCAATTCCCATTTAAACAAATGAAATGAAACGGCAAACAACACGAAAAGAAGACCAAGGCCACTGAGGTACAGCACAACAGCACGAATTATCGGAACGAGCCTGAAGACTTTGGAGCATGTGTCTATCATCTGCACCAGAAGGACCAGGCAAAGCAATCCACAGCCGAACGCAAGTACATAGTAGAAGGGGAAGGTAGGAATAGACAGCAAGGCTGATGTTGCTTTCTCAAGCCACAGTTCGCGTGCTCTCGGTATGTTTCGCCAGGTGATCAGGATAAAGAAGCCCAGGCTGAGTAAGAGCGTGAGGCTTTCGATCAGTGCTCGAGTACCTTCCGAGAACTTGGTGAGGACGAGGTCAACGGTGATGTGGGCCTTTTGGATGGTGGTGTAGGCCAATCCCAGATAAACCAGCATGCACAATGTGAATTGAACGATCTCAAATGAGCCCATGATGGGCCGGCTAAAGACACGACGCAGAAATACATCTACGACTATCAAAAGCATCATTCCCATGAGGAGCGTCACGCCAATGCTGTTCACCCCTCGACTCGCTGCATCAACGGACCCCCTTAGGCGCTGTAAAGACTGTGTCTCGGTCATGTTACCCTCTGTAGAATGACGACTATCAAGAGAAACTGAGCATCAACGGTCGGCAGATAGACACACGCAGCTATGCCCAGGCGAAGACAGGGAAGACAAGGGTTTTCCCATAAGACCACTTATCCCCCTGCTGTGGCCCCCATCTAGCCCCGGGCTCAGTTTTCTTCAAGGTTTTCTGGAGAGCTGGGGCTAAGCAGAAGAGGTTCACCGCCATCCAATATACGCCTGCAAGCAGGAGATCGGGTCTCCGCCAATCATGGCAGTGGCGCAGACCCGACCTAGTGTACTACAACCTTCTTTGCGCTATTTTGTCAGCTCGGCCTTGAGCCGAAGGGCCTCTTTTACCACCTGTATGCCAGGAAGTCCCTTGCCCTCCATATCCTGCATCCATTCGTCAAAGGCGGGGGCGGCCGACTCCTCCCATCGCTTCATCTCCTTAGGTGGAAGTAGATAGACGGTATGGCCTGCCTTCTCGAGCTTCTCCACGGTGCCGACAACGGCCTTGGTGGCGATTTTTCCGTGGTAGTCTGCAGTCCACCACTCGCCGGTAAGCTCATCCACAACCTTTTGGATATCCGGTGGCAGACGATTCCATGTGTTCTTGTTCATGGCCAGAAAGACCACGGTGGCTGAAATGCCGACCCTCGTATGGTACTTGGTTACCTCGTTGCCCCTGATGCCCATGAGGGTCAACGGGTCGATAAAGATGGCATCGATCACACCCCTCTCCAGTGAGAGGTAGACCTCCGTGGCAGGCATTGCAACCGGGACGGCCCCCCACTTCTTGATCAGCTTTCCCATCATGGGAGAAGGGGTTCTGATCTTCATACCCTTCATATCCTCTAAGGACTTCACCAGTTTCTTACTTGTGTGTAGGTCCATACCGGGAGGCATTGCCAGGGCCAGGAGTTTTATATCATTGAATTCCGACTTCAAAAGCCCTTTTTCATAAAGCCTCCACACGATACGGCTGCCGACCTCGGGAGAGGGAGACATGAAGGGGAGCTCCATGACGCTTGTGAGGGGAAAGCGGCCGGGCGTATAGGCCAGGATACCCCACGTAATATCCGCTACCCCTCGAACGGCCATGTCGTACTGAGCCTGTGCCTTGCCCAGGGCGCCGCCGGAGTACACCTTAATTTTGAGTCTTCCATCAGTGCGCTTTTCGATCATTTCGATCCATGGCTTGTAGATTACGGCGTTCATGAAATGCACGGGTGGGACAAAGCTCGATAATCTGAGAGTAATGGCGTCTTGGCAAAGGGCCGGCGAAGAAAGGCCAAAGATGAGGGTCCCGAACAAAACCCCAGCCAATGTCAAAAGCAAACCTTTTTTCATTTCCTCCTCCTTTTTTTTGTTGGATTGTTTTTTGTATTGACTGCTCCCTAGCTTGTACGGTTGTCTCGCACACGCCGCCCCTTATACTGGGTTTTAGGAAGTGTCCCCTCCTCTAAAAGCTCTACTCCGGCGCGAACACCTTCAAGAGCTTTTACGAGTTTTTCCTCCAACCTCTTTTTGAGTTCGTCATGCCGGTCAGCAGGGTAGCTCGCCAGCACCTCGGCACGAACAGTCAAGGTCTGGGTTGCACCGTCCTGGTCTAAGACAATCTCGAACTCGTTCGAAAGCTCGTCCAACCCTCTCACTACCGCTTCAACAGCAGACGGAAAGATATTGATGCCCTTATACCAGACCATATCATCAACGCGGCCCTGAATTCCGCCGACAATACGGGTTGCATTGGAACCGCATCCGGGACAGGGACCAAAGGGTGCGATACAACCCATGTCCCTGGATCTGTATCGGAGCAACGGTTGGGTCTCGCCAATGATATTGGTATAAACGATTTCCCCGCGCTGGCCTGGCTGCAATACGGTATCTGTCTCAGGATCAACTGCCTCTACGATCATGAAATCATTAGCAATGTGGGTATCAGCGCAGTCTGGACAGCTATTTCCCAGCGGGAAGAGTTCCGTAATCCCGAAACCGTCTATTACGACCTCAGCTGACCATGCTCGCAGTAGTCGCTCTCTGGTGGCGGGTATGGCCGCTCCCGGCTCACCAACCGAGAGAAGCAGGGGTACGCCCCCGATCTTTGAGAATGGCTTCTCAGACTTTTCAGCGGTCTCGGCAAGGTATAAGAGAAACGATGCAGTGGCACACACCATCTTCGGCTTTAGATCATGTATAAGATGGATTTTCTCCTCGGTACTGTATCTGGCCGCCCGAACCACGAGCGCTCCCATTGCCTCCCACCCCTCGACTCCGGCAGTAGGCCCGAGCAGGCCGTCGGTGGGTCCCAGCAACACGGCTATGTCGCCGGGTACGAGAGAGGGCCTCCGCTGGAACAATGATCGTACGTAAGACCAGTCACGGTCGCTGTATACGCGAACGATGGGACGGCCGGTCGTGCCCGAGGTACTGAAGTATTTTACTAATCTTGAGCGATCTACGCCCAGATAGCTTCCAAACGGTGGATTTTCCCCTTGATCCTCTTGTAGTTCCGCCTTGGTGGAGAAAGGAATGTTGGGAAGGTCTGTAAGAGAGCGGATGTCGTCGGGCCGTATGCGAGCCTCATCAAATTTCGTGCGCCAAAACGGCGTATTCTCGTAGCAGTGGCGGACCTGGTTTATGAGGCGCCCCGTCTGTAACGCCTTGACCTCTTCTTCGGATAGCCGCTCCAGATCGGGGTTCAAAACACTATAGTTGGGCAACATTTCAAAGATATCCTCCCTCGGATATAAGACGTTTCTATTCGCGATGAATGGGCAGAAACAAACGTTACTCCTTGCACAGGCGTTTCACTTCTTTGGTGGATAGTCTCATCTGGCCATTAACACAACGGAATAGTGTATGCTTGAGCCACCTGGCATCGTCCCGGGCTGGGTATTCGGTCTTGTGCAGGAGGCTCGATAGGGGCACGGCTTTCCTTGCGAAACAGAGCTCCTCTTAGAAACGCTTCTACCGTGGCGAACATGACCTTTTTGAGAATATGTGCGTTCTTCGCCGCCACTATCGCGCCAAATCCATCTATAAGATTGCTACGCAATAAAGTCCCTCCAGTAATGACTTCCCATCAGCATCCATGTAAATACCGGCCTGATTGTTGTCGAGGTGAGGTTGATGCCATGAGCAAAAATGCCACCTCTAATCTCATACCCAGGGCCCAGGACCATCTATTGGCTATGGGACGGAAGCAATCCCAATAGCCTTACGGTTATGATTTAAGACAGATCCCTGAACATGCGGGTCAAGGGAAATTCGATCTTGTGAACGCGGAGCGCGTTGCCACCAAGGATCAAATTCATGTCATCCTGGGAGATATTCAACCGGCTTACCTGCTTGAGGCTCCACCCCATGACATCTACCTGGTGCGTCACGATACCTTCTTTGTGTACCTGAACGGCATATGTTTGGGGGTTCGAGCCGAGCTGCGTATAAATAGGAATGCTCGCTCCCCAATCGGTACCCCACATGAGCTTTTCGGGGCCCACATTCGGATCTGACAATGCCTTATAGTACAGTTCGGTCCAGTAAAGGCCGGTTTCAAGGTACACGTTATGGTGGTTAGCAGCCACCTGGATGCATTCTTCGACGAGGTGATCCCACCGCCCCCCCTGCATGCCGCCATGATCAAAAATAATCGGCACGTCGGGGTATTCGGCAGCCAGGTCCCGGATCCAGTTGGGATGAAAATTCTCCGGCCAGACGGTATAGGTAATCTGATATCCCATCGGCGATCCGGTATGGACATGCGCTACTACCCCATGTTTCTGGGCCAGATCCATAACCTTTCTCAACTCGTCCATCCGCTCGGTCTGGGAATAGGTTTTCTGAATTCTCCCTGTATGGGAGCGCGACGGCATGCCTTCCCCGATTCCAACAAATTTGCCCGTTGATAGCAATCCATCCAGCTCTTCAATGGCCGCTTCGATGGTCCATTCGATCTCACCCTTCACGGCCCTGTCTACCGTGTCCTTCGCAGTGGCCAGTGCAACGAACTTGTCTGGGTACTTCTCCACCAGAGCCACGTTTAGGTCATTGCTCATTCCGAAGGCCGGATGCAAAACGCACATGTCTATGCCATAACACTCCATGTCGTACAACAGCCTCTCGGAATTGTCATAGGTCTCTAAATAGGGCATAATCCGTGCAAGATCCTTGTACCCGATCTTTCTCGGATCATCCATGCCCAGCTTCTTTAATTCCGGGCCGGCGGCGTGTCTCTGGGCATGAACGTGTGTATCGATGACGAACCGTCCTAATTTCACGAGCCTACTCCTTTCTGCTGTCTCCGTATCTCCCGAATATCCTTCAAGGTTATCTCATAGATTTCCTCATACGGGCACTACGGCTCAACCTTGCGTATTTTGACCCTTGCAGCCGTTTCAATATTCAGGCTTATAGGATCCACATGTTCCAAATCACAAGCCATAAGGGCGTCGTAGTGGACTCCCTTGCCCCTTGCAATGGGCATTCCATTGGTCCAGTGACCGCTACACGCTGCTATGCCCAGCATCTTGGGGTGCTGGCCTTCCATCAATTTTATGGGGCCACGAACCTTGCCTCCGGTAGATGATTCGATTTCGATCGTGTCCCCGTCCTTGAGCCCCTTGTTTTTGGCCGTTTCTGAGTTTATCGTAATATTATAGGTATACGGATTCATTCTGCTTGCCTCGTCGATCCACGGTTGCTCCATGGTGTGAGATCCGGTATGCAGGATATCGCGATACGAAAAGCAGTAAAGGTCGTATTCGGTGTCTGCGAGACGGTGAATCGTGCATGGGAACCAGGAGATCAAAGGGTTGTATTGGTCAACATTCACGGTTATTCCGGCTTCTTGTGTGAGCGCTTTGACCCGTTCTCCAATATCGATCAAATACTCCAGATATATTGGATGCCTGGCATCGATAAAGTACCTCCAATACGCCTCTTCCACCTTTTTTGGCCACCTGACAAAACCATGCTTTTTGAAGTACTCCCAATCATGTTCTTCGCCGAAGAAATACTTCAAGGCCTTGTCACACATCTCAACCTGGGTAGGCCTTTCATCAGGCCCCAGTTTGTTCTTTTCGTCGAACTCACAAAAGTAGTTGTAGAAATTGTTGACCTGCGGCGTCCTCCCGAGACGGTGCAGTATTTCCCTGATGACATCGTTAATATTCCTTACGCCGGGCTTCTGTTCAACAACAGGTTGTTGAATATGGTAACACCAGTCATCCATGCCTGGGGCATGGTTAAAGTTAAAGGCATATCCCTCCACCCAGGAAGCCTCTTCCAAATAAACGGTGTCAGGCAATACAATATCGGCGAAACCCTCGGTCAGTTCAGTATTGAAGATCTCAAATACCACGATGAAAGGGATCTTCTTAAGCGACTCTGCTGTCACAACTGGGTTTGCCAGACTCATAATGGTATTGCATCCGTAGCTGAACAGAGCTTCAAATTTGTGGTCTATGCCAAGCTTTTTCCAGAGCTCTTCCTGATCACCTGAACCATAGGTAAAGGTAAACGGTGCCAGGGTGAATATGTTCTGTAAAGAGGCATCGTCAGCCCGATGGGGCAGGTGGGGCGGCCAGGGCCCATGGAGCCTGGTGAAAAAATAGTCCGTCTCAATCATCCCGTCTACACCCTTATAGGGCTCAAATTTCAATTTCCCGGTTCCGGGATAACCGAGAGATCTTGCCGGCCACCCCAGAGTGCCACCGGGCACCTCGCAATTACCTACGACGGCATTGAGCAAGGATACGGCCAGGCAGGTAAGATGCGAGTTTTCATGGCCCTCGCCGCCTCGAAACAGCACGGCCGAGGCCGGTCTGAACGGCAATTCATGGCCATCGATTCTGATTGTGGCCCCTATCTGGGCGGCCTCAAAGAACTCGTGGGCGATTCTTTTGACTGTCTCGGCGGGAACCGTGCTAATTTCTGAGGCAAATTCCGCTGTGAACTGCTTCAGGTGATCCTTGATTAATTGGAATGAAGGATGGCACCTAACCCCGTCTACCTCGTATTCTCCGAAGAGGGCATACTCCTTTATGCTGGGGTCATCATAAACCTTGGCCTTGCCTTCCACAGGATCCCATACGAGGGGCTTATTGGTGTCATCGCAGCCTACAACTTCGAGGGGCGGCCCCAGACCGAAACGGCCTGGAACGGTTATCGGCTTTTCGGGCTTACCCTTTTCCCTTACGTAGCGGCCGTCGGGGCCGATGAGGTAGGGTCCGTTGGTCTTGAGGGCAATGTATTTTTCGTCGCTAACGCCTATCTCGTTGACGATTATGTTGGCTATTGCCAAACAGACAGCCAGATCGGTCCCTGGAAGAATCGGGACCCATTCAGTGGCCTTTCCGCCGCTGAAATTGGCAATGGGATCGAAAACCACGAGTTTCATACCCCTCGATTTGGCGTCCGCTGCCTGCCGGGCCGTTATCATAGCAGAATGGCCTGACCCATGACCCTTGCTGGCACCAAAGAAGAGGGCGTAATTGCAGTACCTGAAGTCGGGAACATGCGACCAAGATGCATGCACCATGCCGGTATTCTCATGTGCACCATTACCACAGTGAAGTCCTCCGCCTCCGGGCCATGCATGGGGCCTTCCTTTTGAGGAGGAGAGACCCGCGGCAAGGGGAAAGAGGAAGTCCGTTGTATTCCTCATGACACGGCATGTGGTCCCCTGAATGAGGATCTTGCTGGGACTGTCATCAATCACCTTTTTCAGCTTGTCCACGGTCTCACCAATGGCGTCTTCCCAAGAGATCTCCTTCCATCTAGGGTCAACGTGTAGCCCCTTTTCGGGGTTTGTCCTTTTCAGCGGCTTAGTCAATCGATTGGGATCATAGAGCACCTGTAGACCGGCTGAACCTTTAGCACACAGTCCGCCTCCCGCTCCTAAGGTGGACTCTTGGACCCCCTCTATTCCGACGGCTACTCCGTTTACCCGTCGAACACGGATACCACATTGGGCGTAGCATCTGCTGCACTGAGTTGGAATCAATACATCTTCCTCAATTGATTTTCTGTTACTCATGCTCTCCTCCTTACTATCCTTTTTGAACCCGTCTATCCACCCAGATAGGCCTTCTGTACGCCGGGATTACTAGACAACTCCTCACCAGTTCCTTGTAAGATGATACTGCCCACCTCCAGCACATACGCATAGTGGGCAAGGTAGAACGCCATACGTGCATTTTGTTCTACCAGTATAATGCTGACGCCGCCCCGGTTAATATCGGAGATTATCTTGCCAACCTCTTCCACAAGCAAGGGGGACAAACCCATGCTCGGCTCATCCATCAAAAGAAGCTTCGGTCGGGCCATCAGGGCCCGGGCAGAAGCAAGCATCTGCTGCTCGCCACCACTGAGGCTTCCGGCTGGCTGACTACTCCTCGCCTTTAAGACGTGGAAATGTTCATAGATATTCTCAAGATCCCTCATGACCGCCCGCTTATCTTTCCGCAAGTAGGCCCCTAATACCAAATTCTCGTGTACGGTCATGGTCACAAAAACCATTCTGCCTTCTGGGACTTGAGAGATGCCTAATCTGACAATCTCGTGGAGCGGCATGCCGTCTATCCGCCTACCCTGAAACCAGATTGCACCCGAGGTCGGCACCTTGATCCCGGAGATGGTCCTCAAGGTAGTTGTCTTCCCGGCCCCGTTGGCCCCGATAAGAGTAACGATTTTTCCTTCATCAAGGCCTATGGAGATCCCCTTCAAGACTTCCGCCTTTCCGTAATGGACATAAAGATCTTTAACCTCAAGCAACATCTTTTCATGCTCCCTCTTTGCCGAGATACGCTCCAATGACCTCTTTGTTTTTCTTGATCTCGTCAGGCAGCCCTTCGGCGATTTTCTTTCCATAGTTTAAGACCACGATCCGGTCGCAAAGGCCCATGACAGCCTTCATGTCATGTTCTACCAAAACGATTGTCCTACCTCTTTCCCTGAGCTGCCTGATAAGCTCTATCGTGTTTGAAGTCTCGGCCCGGTTCATCCCTGTCACCGGTTCGTCCAGGAGAAGGAGCCGAGGGTTTGAAGCCAGGGCAACACAGATACTGAGAATCCGTTGGTGACCGTGGGAGAGGTTTGCCGCAACCTCCTCGTTAAGATGGGCCATCCCCATAAAGTCCAATATCTCCAGGGTCTCCAGCTTGACAGCGCTTTCCTCCTGCCGCGCTGCCCCTGTGTGCAGAAATTGCTGGAGCAGCCCCGTTTTGTAGCTCATATGAAATCCGGTAAAGACATTTTCAAATACCGAGGACCCCATGAACAAGACCGATTGTTGGAAAGTTCGCCCAATCCCCCGCTTGGCTCTCTCGTGCGGTTTCAAATGGTTTATGGCCTCACCTTTAAATCTCACCTCGCCCCTTGTGACAGGGAAGAACCCGCTGATCAGATTAAAGACGGAGGTCTTGCCGGCGCCGTTTGGACCTATCAGGCCCAATATCTCCGACTCGGACACGTCCATGTCCAGCTCGCTAACCGCAGCCAGCCCTCCGAAATATTTACTCAGACTTCTGATTTCGAGTAGTGCCATACTCAACCCCTAATCTATGTCTCTCTCCTATAGGTCGCCGATTAACCTCTCCGCCGAAATAAATCACCGCCAATAAGCCGAGAAAAGCGATCAGTGATACTCAGGATACCACCAGGCAAGAAAATGACGATAAAGATGATGAGGATGCCGAAAACTATGGGTTGGAATTGCTCTGTCACACGCAAAAGCTCCGGAAGAAACACCATCACCCCTGCTCCCACAATAGGTCCTGCGATAAAATAGCCAAGGCCGCCGATCAATGCGAACATCTGGACATAGATGGACAGAAGAAAACTGAACGTATTCGGTACCAGCATGGTTTGATAGTGGGCATAAAAGGCGCCGACCACCCCTGCGAAAAAGCAGGCGATGACCGTTGCTGCAAGCCTGTATCTGTAGACGTTGATCCCTTGAACCTCGGCCAGCCTCGCGCTAGATCCAATGGCTGTCCAGGCCCGACCGATGCGTGACTTATAGAGGGCGTAATATGCGATGATATTCAGCACCAACAGGGCCAGCACAAAATAGAAAAATGAGGTCTTGCTCAAAAAAACAAAGGATCCTATGGAAGGTCTGGGGATACCCATGAGGCCTTCCCATCCTCCAAAGAACTCCACGGTGCCGAGAACCTCCATGACGATAAAACTCGAAACAAGGCTTATCATGAAAAATATGAGCGGCCCCGCCCTCAGGGCAGCGGAAAAAATAAACAGGGCGAAAAGGGCTGATGCCATGCCTGAGATGGGCAGGGCAAGCCAGAAGGACAGACCCGTCCTTGTCACCAGCATGGCCGAGGTATAGGCCCCAACGGCCCAAAAACCTGCCTGGCCGCAGGTGATTAGGCGGTTCTTCCACATAATGCTGAAGCCCATGCCGAGGATGCTGTACATGCTTGTATAAATGAGGAGGTGGAGAAAATAGTCACTCCTTACAAAAAGCGGAATTAAAATGAACAAAGTGAGGATTCCTAAAACTGCAAGGCGCTTCATATGTGACGTCATGTGGGGTTCTATCCTTTACTCCGGGATAGCCAGGGGCCGACCCAACAACCCCCCTGGCCTCAAGAATAAAAGAGGCATGAGGCAGCATAAAAGGAGCAGTTCATTGTAACCGCCAATGAACTGATAGCCGAAGCTCTCTATCAATCCAATCAGGAGAGCGGCCAGAAGGGCTCCGGGCATGCTGCCCATGCCTCCAATAATGATCACCAGGAGAATCTTGATGAATATACCGTGTCCCATACCTGCTGTTGCGCCCAAAACCGGCGCGATAACAGCCCCTGCTATGCCTGCAAGACCACAACCAAGGGCCATGGTTATGGTAAAAATCCTGCGAGAGTTTATGCCCTGAAGTCCCGCCACCTCCTGGTCCTCCGTAACCGCCCGCATGGCCTTACCGACCTTCAGCTTCATGAAGTAGTACAAGAGGATGATGAGCGCTGCCCCCAGGAATATGAGTAGCAGTTTGTCATTCGACACAATCACTTCCCCGATCTGCATTCGACCCTTCACTACGGGGCTGATGAATCTGTCTGTCTTGCCGAAGGTGATTACCGCGGTCTGCTGTACTATCATCGAAAAAGCAATGGTCGCAAGTACGGTATGGAAAAAGCCGCCGTAGGTATAGCGGATGACAAATCGCTGGAGGATTACTCCCAGCAAGGCCATCGTCAAAAAGGCACCGACCAGTGCTGCAAAGTAGTTCAGGTTGAGAACCTCACAGACGCCGAAGGTGACGAAGGCGCCCAGCATGTAGAATTCTCCCTGGGCGAAATTGAATATCCTCATGGTGCCGAGGACCAGGGTGAAACCCGAAGCAACAAGCGCGTAGATGCCGCCCAATGCCAGCCCGTTTACAAGGCACTGAAAGAACAAAGATAGATCCATTCTAAATGACCTCCGGTTCTTTTAAAAATCCGGTCGTTTCTACCCATCCGGGGCGACAAGGTAGAGGGAGGTGCGCTGCAAATTCCAGAGGACTATTGCAATCCAAAGGCTTTTTCGAGGCCGTAGGAAACCACGGACTGCTTGTAATTCTCCTCAATGGAAATGATGGGCATCACCCGGAATTTCCCGTTTGTCATTTTGCCCCATATCTGTTGCCCTACGGCATCGCACGTTCTCGGGTTGTTCATATCAGGCCTGGAAACAAATTTGCTGTTGACATAAAGCCCCGGAAACTTTAGACCATCAAGGGCCCTGGTCAAATCGTCCGGATCCAGACTGTCGGCCTTCTTTATGGCAGCCATTAGGGCAAACCAGCCATTTATCCAGTTCACGGAATCAGTTTCCCAAACGCCGTACTTCTTTTCATAGGCGTCGCAGAGCTCAAGAGCCCATTTTTCAGTACGATATTCACGGGGATCCTTAAAGCCCCCGACAGCCCCCTCAATCGCCTCTGCACCCACCTTGTCAACAATCTCTTTCCATGTATCCGCCATATTATTGAAAAACTTGCCACCCTTGTACCCTACGTCATAGAGGGCCTTTGCGAGGAGCAGGGTGGGGGCCCCGCCAATGGTCGTGCCGGTATCTACAAAACCGGGATTCAAGGATTTGATCTTGGTGGCAAAAGGGGTATAATCGGTTGTCCCTCGCTTATAGAAAAGTTGATCCAGGATCTTGACACCTATGTTGTTAAAAAGCATCTCGTTTTTCTTGGTGGCCCCCCGGCCCGTCACATCATCCGGATTGATCATCACGACGGACATGGGAAGGCCCCTCTTCTTGAATTCTTCCACCCATTCCACTTGCTGGCCGTTGATCCAGAAAAGCGAAGGGGTGCGGTAGTAATAGTTCCACTGGGTCTCCATGGTTTTCTCGGTCATGCCGTTTCCGATCTGTAGGACCTTATTGGGTTCAGCGATCATGAGGGTTGCCACAATGGGGGCGGAACCCCACTGGCAGATGATGTGCTTGACCTTGTCTTGGTAGATGAGCCTTTCTGCCGCAGCCCGGCCCGTATCGGCGCTATAATCATCGTCATAGGAGATGATCTGTACGTTGTATTTCACCCCCTTCACGACGAGACCGCCGTCCTGGTTGAGCCGCTCCGCAAGCAATTCAAGCCATTTCTTGATCTGGATCCCTTCCTTTGCCTTCATGGGTACCGTATTGCCAATCTTGAGTGTCTTATCGGACCCAGCAACAGCAACACTGCTGAACACCATGAGCGCCAACAGAATCAGCGCAAGTCCCATAACCTTTAAAACTAGTAGCTTTTTCATCTCTACCCCTCCTTTTGGTTAATAAGAAATTACATCCACTGACATGGTCAGTGATTATAAACAAGGCCCTGAGGCCTCTCCTATGATGCAAACCATGGAAAGGAGTCCTGGATCACAGGTGCTCGCTTGATCCCACTCCGCAGAGGCGGCACTTCTCCAAGGGTATTACTCCCGCAGATCGGCCAATCGGTTGAGCCTATCCCATCTTTTCTCAACGAGAGTCTGCATCTGCTTAATTTCATGTGATGTCAGGTGCTTGAATCGTCCTTGCAGTTTTACAAATTCCTCCAATTTTTTTGCCTTTGGTTTCTTATTAATAGTTATCTTGGTTCCATCCTCAATTTCGTAAAGTGGGAATAGATTGGTTTGGACTGCTAGTCTTGATATCTTCACCGTCAATTCCGAACGATAGCCCCATCCCGGTATACAAGGGGTTAGTATGTGAAAGAAGCGAAACCCGCTGATCTCTTTCGCCTTTCTTGCCTTGGTCATGAGGTCATCCGGATAGGCAACTGTGGCTGAAGCCGTGTACGGGGGGTAGTGACCCATCATGATCCACATTATGTCTTTTTTGTTTTCACTTTTTTGATCCGGCGGGGGATTGGTTGCAGTTTTTGCACCCCATGGTGTTGCTCCACTTCGCTGATTGCCAGTGTTCATATACGCTTCGTTGTCATAGCATACGTAGATAATATTTTCATTTCGCTCCGCCGCAGCTGAGACTCCTCCAAAACCAATATCAAAGGTCGCCCCGTCCCCTGCCCAGGCAACTACCTGGGTTTCCGTATCTCCTCGTGCCACCAAGGCAGACTTAATGCCTCCTGCTATGATCGCAGCGGAACCGAAGGGGCAGTGTATGACGTCAATACGACGTCCCTCATAAACCAGGCTGGGCTTTGGAAATGAAATGCTTGGTGCAGCGCATCCGGGAGGTGCCACGATAATCACCTTTTCTCCGACGGCCTTAAGAAAATATCTCAATGCCAAGGCCACCCCACAGCCGGGGCAAAACCCGTGGGGAGGTTGAATATACTCTTCGTCAGTGTATCGTAATTGCGTTTCTGTCGTATTCATCTTGGTCTTCCCTTGATGCTAATCCGAGCCAGATGACATCCTGATTCGGGCTCTCGGAGTTACTACTAAAACGGATAGCTTCTTCAATTAATCTGGGGGTGATATCTGCCCCGCCCAAACCCGAGACGAATCCATAGAGCTCCGGGAACGGGTCCGATCCGCACAGGGCCCATTTCAACTCCTGGAAAAAGATGCCGCATTGTCCGGGGGAGAGGTCCCTTTCGATCACCAAGACCTTTTTCTTCTCGCCCAGCGCAGTTCGGAGAAGTTCCTTTGGGAAGGGGCGAAACATCTTGATCTTTACCATTCCCACGCTCAAGCCTTGTTGCCGCATGGAATCAATGACGGATCTGCACGTTCCGACGGCACTTCCCGACATAACGACCACAGTATCCGCATTTTCGCAGCAATATTCCTCGACTGGAGGATACCCTCTGCCAAAGGCGGTGCGGAATTCTTCGTCGCACTCAAGCGCTCTGGCCACGCATTTGCTTTCAAGTTTATGGAGATAGTATCTGTCTCGCATCAAGTCACCGGCATGGGCGTCTTGCTCCGGCGGGGCTATATCATAGAGTTTCCAGCCGCCTCCGGCTAATTTGAAGGACGGGTCGTATTTGGGGAGGTATTCGTCCACCGCTGCCTGCTCGGGAATTTCAACGGTCTCTGAAAGGTAAGACAGGTACACGCCGTCCAGGCACACCATTGAGGGGATGGACAGGGATTCGGAGATCTTGTAAGCCTGGATAACGGTATCCATGATTTCTTGGTTAGACTCGCAGTAGAACTGCATCCAACCCGTATCCCTCTGGGCCAGACTGTCTATCTGATCGCACGTGAGATTCCATGGTGCACCGAGAGGCCGGTTCACGTTGGCCATCACGATGGGCAGTCGAGCTCCGGCTGCCCAGTGGAGCCCTTCGTGCATCCAGGCGAGGCCCTGGGAGGATGTGGCCGTAAACACCCTTACCCCTGCCATGGAGGCACCAGTAACGTAGCCCAAGGCTGCCATTTCCGATTCAACATTCACGAACGTGCCTTTCAAAAGCCCCTGGGCATGGAATTCAGATAGTTGCTCGGGGATTCTCGACTGAGGGGTGATAGGATAGGCACAGACAACCCCTGGCTGCGCTAAAAGCGCACCATAGGCAGCCGCTTCGTTTCCCGTAATTACCTTAATCATGTCCATTCCTTCCCCACGATATCGCCCCACGAGGGCACTCCTCTATACAGATACCACAGCGTGCACAGAGCTGTTTATCCACGCGAAGCTCAAATGGCTCTAATTGAAAACTGATGGCCAGGCTTGGACACACCATATAGCAGATCTGGCATTTGTTGCAGCGCTCCATCTTACCAGGATCGTAAACGGGATACCGTTCAGTTGAAGCTTGGATTGTGCCATCGGCCTGCCGGGGGGGTTCTACTAATGGCGCATCCGATAAAGGCGCTATGATCTGTTCATAACCAGCTACGGCACACTCGACATTCTTCTCGGCCTTTGGCGTACCGGCTCGGATTACCTCCGCCAGATCTTCAAGGCGAATCACCTCCAACATCCCAACCAGTGCACCGAGTATGGTGGTATTGATGACCGGCATGCCTCCGGGGAGAACCAGCCCCTTTTCGCTGGCAATTCGATAAGCGTCTACAGTGTACACGTCGAATTGATCCAAACCTGAAAACACTTTTTCCGGTTTGGGGCTATTGATCAATACCTTTCCACGATCCTTTAACCCGCTCATGACCTGTTCATCGTCGAGCAGGCGCTCATCCATAAGGACCACACAATCGGGCTCATACATCTTGCAGTGTAGCCGCACGGGCGCCTCTGAGATCCGCACATAACTCTCAACTTTGCCGCCACGCCTCAGGGCACCGTAAGACGCAAAGGACTGGGCTTGATACCCGCTTTTCGCGGCTGCATCGGCAAGGAACTTCGCGGCGACAACCGCTCCATGCCCGCCAAGTCCGTGAAATCTAATCTCAATCACGGTATATCCTTTCCCTTTTCAGCCAGTTGTAATGTAGTATACTGACGGCTGTGTACCATACTCGGGGTGTAAGGGAGCGGCCTTTTTGTCGCGTATCAACACGGACACATTGCTTACAGGATCATCCAGATCGCCGAAATGTCGTGCACTCACGGGGCAGGCGTTAACACATGCCGGAGTAGCATCACGATCAACACCAGTGGTCAGGCCTTTTTTCAAACCCTCATCGATCCTCTCGATGCAGAACGTGCATTTTGCCACAGTCCCCTTTTCCAATGGGTAAAGCACTTTTCCGATCTCCTCGAAAGGGGTCAGTCCCTGTCCGGGAAAATACTCCCTCTCATCCTTTGAGAGATAGCTCCTTTGCTGGTACGGGCAAGCGATCAGGCAATTCCGGCACCCTATACAGATATCCTGGTCTACCGTAACAATGCCGTCTTCCCGTTGTGTGGTGGCTCCGGTAGGACACACGTCAACACAAGAGGGGTCTTCACAATGGTTGCAGAGAACAGGATAGATCAGTTTGCGCACCGATGGATATCTTCCGCTTTCCCCAATCAGGACTCTCGCGAAGAATATGCCCGGCGGCAAGAAATGCTCTGCTTTGCACGCTATCATGCAATTATAGCACCCGATACACGTGTGAGTGTTAATAACCATTCCCCATCTAGCCATACCAGTTCCTCCAAATGCCCTTTAGTCAGGCCTAAAGGTTCACGAAATGTTCCACGTAAGCGGACATGCTGCCGAATTTCAGCCCTGTACGAGATTGGAATAGATAAGTGGGGCATATCTCCCCGATTTGGAGATGGTGTACCGTAAGGTCAAATCCCCAAGGAACGCACAAATGACCCTTACGGAGGCGAGGCCATAGCTTGGCAAAACGCTGCTGTTTGCCCAGAAATAGAAGGTGATGACGAGCGGGACTACAAAACCAATGAGAACGACGCCTCCGTAAAAGAGCGGAGCAAGATCGCCTTTGACCAGCACCCCCAACGATGCTTGCGCTGCCGATGAAGAATGAGCGGAGTTCCAGAGAAAAAAGAGGCTCAGGAAGATGTAGACAAAAAGAAACCACCGTGCCACCGGCTCCATTGAGGTGAGGATTTCTCCCTCTGACAAGCTAAAGCTTACAGCCGTACCGAGTTGGGTTCCAAGCCACACTCCTGATGCCAGGGCAAGCACCGGGAGAATTGCCGAGTTCCAGAAAGGAATACCCGTGATAACATTCATAATCATGAAGCCGTGGGTGATCACGAAAAAGCACAGAACGGCCATGACTATTTTGAAAAGCAGGATGTCGCTCTGCCACGGAAGAAAACCGAGGAAACTCAGAGAAGGTGCAATATGGATTGCTCCAATCCCTGCAAAAAGAATCATAAAGACCATCCCCCTCGATAACTCTGAGGTACGGGGCTTGAGCACGGCTCGCCAGGCCCTCAAGGGCTTACCTAGATACAGCAAATGAAAGCCGCCTCCGAGCACACAAGAAATGAGCCAGCCTGCAAGGCATCCTCTCCAAAATCCGAGGAAAAGGGAAACTCCATACAGGCCCGCCCCAATTTCGGTAAAAAAGAAGGCCAACAAGAGGAATAGACCCTGCTGATCAATCCATTCCTCTTGGGGGGTAAAATCGGTCATCCAGTAATACGGTTTCATAGCAGCATTCCCTCCCCACAAAGATGCTTCATCCATAATGGTTCTTCATTGCGCTCGCCATAATACCCTTCAGTTGCACATCTTGAGAGTAGCTCGAGTAAGAGGCCAGTGTCTCGTGTCATGTACGTAAAGGCCGATTGTTTACATGCCGATCCACTGATCGCTGAATGCCTCGAATGCTGTGTGGTGTGTTACTGTATGATATGGGGCACCAGTAACCACCGGGTAAGGTCTTCCGGGCCTTCTGATGATGTCTGATATGGAGCTAGTCTCTATAAGGGAATCTTATTGCTGTGCGCGCTGTGACACAAGGATCCCTATTTTCTGTATATGTTCACGCAAGAGACGCTCAGCGGCTTTGGTGTTCCCGGCTTGTACTGCTGCGAGTATTTGCCGGTGGGAAAAATGCGAATATCTCTGTTCATCGGGTGAAGGAATCCAATCCGTCAGCTCCCTTGCTGCCCATTCCATTATGGAGCGAACGAACATGATATAGGGTAAATTATGCGATGCCTCCGCCAACAAGATATGGAAGTTGATCATGTTCGAGACTGCTTGTCGGGCTCGTAGGCGCTCGAAGATCTCTTTTGATTCTTCGACGTTCTGTGATATCTTGGCGATATCCTCAGTATTGGCGTGTTGGACCGTGGAGCCTATGATAGCGCATTCGAGGCCTATTCTGGCTTCGATCATCTGGCCGTGAGTAGTCCCATCGAGTTGTAACCTATCCATAATCATAGAGGGCATGCGGTTTGGGTTGGAGGCCCACACGTAGGCTCCGCCGGTACTGCCCATCCTGATCTGGATCAATCCCATGGTTTCAAGCGTTCTTAAGGCCTCGCGGACGGTGACCCTGCCTACCTCGAATTGTTCTGCTAACTCACGCTCAGGGGGAAGGCGATCACCGTCACACAACCGTTTGGTCAAAATCGCCTGCTTGATCTGATCGGCAACATGCTCGAATGCACGCTGGCTTCTGTACGGTTGGAATGTCAACTTCTCGTTCATGACTTGGGGGGATGAATGGTATGACCATTACTATACTAAGGCCAAACTTCTTGTCAAGAGAAAATCATTGATTCCGTTTGACACTATCAGCAAGAATTCCCAACATCCACCAAAGAGGATCTGCGAATTCAAGGGTGTTTTCAAGGGGCTTTTATGTGTACTCGTAAAACCCCTTGCCTGTTTTTCTCCCCAGCCAACCGGCGGCGACCATCTTTTTTAGCAGGAGGGGAGGGGCATATTTGGGATCTTTGGTCTCCTCGTAGAGCATCTCGTCGATGGCGAGTTCCGTATCCAGCCCTATAAAATCAATTACCTCCAAAGGCCCCATCGGATGATTGACTGCCAGCTTCATGGAGGTATCGATTTCTTCCCTGGTAGCGATCCCTGCTTCCAGCATGTGAACCGCCCCTAACAGAAAGGGCGTGAAGAGCCGGGTGACGATGAAGCCGCCTACATCGGGAGCTACCACCACGGTCTTTCCGAGCGTCTCGCCGAGGTTCGTTACCGTTTCGATGGTCTCTTCGCTGGTCATGATGGTGCGCACCAGTTCCAGCAGGCGCATAACCGGAGCGGGATTATGAAAGTGCATGCCCAGCAATTTATCGCCCCTGTTGGTTGCCGCGGCCATATCGGTCACGGAAAGACAGGAGGTATTGGTGCCAAAAATGGTATGAGCGGGACAGATCTTGTCCAATTCGGCAAAGACCTCTTTTTTCAATGCAAGGTCTTCCGGTACGGCTTCCTCGATGAGGTCACAGTCTCTCAAATCCTCCATTTTGGTGCTGGTTGTTATTCGAGCCATTATGCTGTCCTTCTCAGCCTGGTCCAGCTTGCCCTTCTCAACCCGACCCGCCAGTCGTTTGTCCACGGATTTTACCGCCTTGTGCAACATCTGCTCATCCGTGTCAACGGCTACAACCTGGTAACCCGACTGGGCAAAGACCTGTACAATACCGGCTCCCATCTGGCCGCATCCCAAAACCCCAAGCTTCTTGATCTCCATATTCCTCCTCCTTTCGTGCTGTTAAGCCTTTTTAATGCCACACAAAAGCGATTTCATCTGGGGGGTACCCCATGATGGGCTCACGGCACTGGGTATCGGTCAACAGGTTTGCATTGACCTCTCCCGGCCACCCGTGCAGAACCAGCACGACCCCTTCGGCCACTCGCTTATCAACGTTCGCCTTCATTTTCACCTGACCCCGGTCCGTTTGAACAATAACGCCGTCACCGTCCTCTATCGCAACTCTCGTTCCACAGCTGTGGTAACAGAGGGTACAATCGGTAAAAACTTCATCAATATTCTTAGCCATTGTCCGTCTTGCCTCCTTGGTGTTTTTGTTGAACGTTACGGTTGCCCTGAGCGCCGTTTCAAATCTTCCCGCAGGGCCTTCTTGTCGTGCTTCACTGCCTCGGTCATTGGCAAGGCATCCATGAATTCGAACCGCTCCGGAATCAGCAACTTGGAAGCCCCTTTGTCTTCCATGAATGCCTTAATCTTCTCGGGATCCAGTTTCGCACCGGCAGCGGGCTGGATGTACGCGCAGACCCTCTCACCCAAATCCTTATCGGGCATACCTATAACGGCAACATCTGCAACACCTGGGTACGTTGCCAATATCTCCTCGATTTGGCCAGGACTGACGTTCTCACCACCCCTGATGATAAGATCCTTTATTCTCCCTGTTATGCGTACCTTACCGGACGCATCCTTTCTCGCCTGGTCTCCAGTTCTGAAGAAGCCGTCGGCGGTGAAGGCCTTCTCGTTTTCCTCGGGGTTTTTCAGGTATCCGGCAAAAATGCCCGGCCCCTTGGTTGCTAATTCACCGTCGGTCTTAACAGGGAGCTCGGTTCCGTCCCGATCGATTATCCTGATTTGATCGTACGGGCAGCATGGCATCCCGATCGTGGTGCAGATGGTCTCAAGGTCGTAGTCGATCCTGGTCCGAAAGAGGAGTCCCTCGCTCATCCCGAATTCGTTTATGTATTTACAGCCCAGTTTTTCGGTTACGCTTCTGATGAGCTCGGGAGTACTGGCCTCTCCGCCGGCAGATATCTTTCTCAAGGATTTGATGTCATAGTCAGCCAATTCCTCAAAATCAATAATTCTTTTGAGCAAGCTGGGCACAATTGGCATAAATGTTATCCGTTCTCTCTGGATAGCCCCGCACACATCACCCAGTCTTGTAGAGTCCAGCAAAACCAGTTTACCGCCGGTGAAGATACAGCCGGTAACCCCCACCAGCAGTGCCAAGTTATGCCCCACCGGCACCGTTACCAACCAGATGTCATCGGTGCACATTTCTCCCGCACGTGCAACGTATTCAATATTGCACATATAATCGTTGTGGGTGCGGGGGATGCCCTTGGGTAGACCAGTGGTCCCTCCGGTGGGTAGTATATGGGCGAGATCACTCGGCAAAGGCCTTCTGGCTGCCAAGTCCTGCTTGTCTTCGGCAGTTAGCTCCCTATCCATAAGGCTTTCAAGGTTGGTGGTGAAGTTGTTATTCTCGCCGGCTACCCGTACCGAGATGATGTAGTCCAGCTGGGGGTTTGCCTCCTTAACCTCTCCCATAAAGGCTGTATAATCTGTGTTGCGGTAGGTATCCGGCACAATCCACGCCCTGGCCTCGGTTAATTGGCACAGATGACTCACCTCCAGTTGCCTATACCCGGAAATCAAGAGCACCGGTACGCTGCCTACCTTCTGAAGGGCAAAATACGAATAGACATATTCAGCCCAGTTAGGGAGCTGCAACAGGACGGTGTCGCCTTTTTCGATACCTAATTTGATAAATCCTACGGCAAGCTTGTCCACTCGCTCTCTGAGCTCTGAGTAAGAGAGCCGAACCCTGTCGTCCACTAACGCTTCCTTTCCGGGATACAGATCAGCTGTCTTATCAAGCATGTCACCGAGCGTCATGCCAAGCCACCACCGCTTGGTGCTATATTCTTGGGCATCTTTATTTCTGTGCCGTGGAAAATCGAGTTTAGCCACGGTTATCACCTCCATTCGCCGGAAGTTCTTAAAAGGGGACCGTACGGCAATCTCAACGTGCCGCCACAATCACCTGTCTTCCTTCTTGATCTTACCGGGACGGGCCGCTTTTGGGGTAAACGGTTCAGGAGCAGCCAGGCTCCCCTCGGGCCACCGGCAGCAATTCACCTTTTCATATCGGGAGTCGGCCTCAAGACACCAGTTACATGCGACACACTTCACGATTTCCTTGTCTTTGCCTTCCTTTGCCTTAATCGGCCAGTCGGGGTCACAGAGGAGTGCTCTACAAAGGCCAACGATGTCTGCCTTTTCCTCCCGGAGGATTTGCTCGGCGTGTTTGGGTTCCCGGATCTTACCGGCGATGATTATTGGGGTATCGAATCCGGCCTTCCTAACGGCCTTTCTTATACCCTCAGCCAAGTAGACATGGGTGCCGTCTGGCCACCACCACCAGGGGCTCATCCGATGCCCACTGTAGCCGGACATCGGGTCGGGAGGGTTCCCCTCTTCGGGGATAGCGGCGTCCTCAAAACGGCTCCCTGCAGTCACGCTGACGTAATCGGCGCCTAGTTCAGCTAACCTGCGGGCTATCCTCGCACTCTGCTCTAAGGTGTTTCCTTCAATGACAAAGTCCTCTCCATTTATTCTGATGCCGAGGGGATAATCATCTCCCACGGTCTCCCGCACCGCCCGGTATACCTCAACGGGCAACCGCATCCTGTTTTCGAAGCTGCCACCATATTCATCGGGTCTTTTGTTGACCCGTGACAAGAAGGAGGCCAGAACATATGCATGGGCCATGTGGAGCTCGATGAAGTCAAAGCCGGCTGCTAAAGCACGTTTGACTCCATCAACGTGGTCTTGAACTATCTTCGGCAGATCTTCCTTCTTGAAGTCCTCAACCTTTTGCCTCCATCCGCTCCTGGCGACCTTGAGGAACTGCATAATCTGAATCCCTATTCTTGTATCCACGTTCGCTGCACGGATCGTGTTGACCACCTCAGTCAAGCCAGGCACGAAGCTGTCATCGCTGATCCGGAGGTTGAAAGAACTCCTCGAGGGTATGACAACGGATGCCTCGACCACAAGTGCACCGGCTCCTCCCTTTGCCTCTCGCCGGTACCGTTCCTTCAAGGCGTCTGTTACAGCCCCATCCTCGGTGGCGAGACCTGAGACCATTGACGTGCGCATAATCCGATTGGGGAAGATCACCCCCCTCATCGTTATTGGCGAGAAAAGATTTTGGTATTCCATAGTTTAACCTCCTTATACCAAGTTGCAATCATGTCATTGCGAGGAGCCCTTCGACTTTGCTCAGGATAAACTCCGCGACGTGGCAATCTATCCTTTTGAGCCCGCCCTGGCGCGAGGCACTAAGCTGCGAGCATAGACTGTGAATAATTTCCAGAGCTTAGTATCATATACATAGTTTCAAAAACCAGGTCTGGGCCAGGGATTGCTTCACATTCGTTCGCAATGACATCTATAAATAGTAGCCGTTTGAATGCAACTTGGTATTAAACATGTAGATTACTTGCATGGTTCCGGTGCCTCCCTGGTAAGAGCCGACCCATTTTGGCAAGCTGACCTCACCTTCCAACCCTCTTGAGCACCTCTACTATACCCGCATCCCCATCAACCCTTATTGTGTCCCCGTCTCCAATAGACCTGGTAGCCCTCCACGTTCCGACCACAGCAGGAATGCTGTATTCCCTGGCAGCAATAGCAGCATGGGTCAACATACCGCCGGTATCTGTAACAACCGCTTTTATCTTGGGAAAGAGAGGTGTCCATGCAGTGGCTGTGTAGGGACATACAAGGATGTCTCCTATCTGCAACTTAGGGAAATCATCGAAACTGGTAATGACACGTGCTACACCTTCAGCAGTGCCAGGAGCTCCCGGAAAGCCCTCGAAGCGATCCATGACTTTTAGCTCTTCAACCTTGCCAGCCTGAATAAGTTCATCTATCATCCCAAACACTTTAACCTTAATGGGGTCATCCATCTTTTCTGGAACCGCACCAATGGTCAATGGGGCCTCCTGCAACTCTTTCACTTGCTCCCAGCCCCATTTTCTCTCTTTGACTAAGTTAGGCACCATTCGATGGTAATGATATATAGCGGCTACCGTGTTCCGCGCCAAGCCAGACATTTCTTCCTCAAGATCGTTAAAGGTTAAGAAAAACACATCTTCAGGCTCCTCTAGGAGTCCATACTGAGTTAGCCTTCTTCCGCAGACCATCGCAACATGGTGGAGATCCGCTGTCGAAGACCCATCTATATAAAAACCGTGATCCTCTTGGAAATGGTAAATTCCTTTACCTACCTCAAGGAATTTTTTAAACTCCTTTCTATCTTCAGGTGGAAGTTTGGCCATAAATTGATCAGCTGCCTTTTGCGCCTCGTTGAGCATATGCTCCCTTTCGGCTTTGATGTCCCAGCCCTGTCTTATTTTCGGAATATAGGTCTTAATTGTAGTGAATACAGGTGTTGGGTCCTCTATCCATGTGGGAAAGATAACGTCTAAGTGAGCAGCAGTAATCCGATGGCCATAGACATCCAGAAATTCCTTAAGGGACTCTAACCATTTCGTGGCTCTGGCATCTTCTGCGAACCTTATTAGAAGCTCTTTCTCATCTTCTTTAAGAATCATCTCGCTAATTCCAGACTGCTCAGCTAGCTTCGTTAGTTCCCAGAGACCCTGGTCTGTCCTTGTCGCCATGGTGTCCTGGCTTCGGAGCATGACGGCAAAGTCTTTCTCTTCCAGCCCACGTTGCTTACAGAAATTTTCAAATTCAAAATAGAGCGCATCGGCCGGATACATGAGAAAAAAGTGAATCTCCCAGTTCCTGTTGTTGATCTCCTCACTTCTGCGGAGAGCATGATGTAAATCGCTATCCGACATGCCGTCATTGACGCTGCGCATGAAGCTTAAACCCTGCTTAACCTCATCAATATAGCGCGCATAATATTCATGCCAATTCGTTTTTAAGTGATCCAGGAGTCTGCTAAATTCTGCAGCCCTTCTCTCAATCTCCTTTGCATCTTTAATCTCCTCAAACCCTAATAAAACCCTTCCTTTGTAGACCTTGACATGGCCACCCTTTGAGTTTGGTAATTTCAATTCCTCAGCCGCCACATGGTAGCCCCAGGAATGATGTTTCTGTACGGTGGTCATGCCTAAGGGAGATATGGGATAGGGCTGGTGCAGATCATCTCGGAACCAGAAAATATCTTCGTCCTCAGGCATCCGAAGTGTCCTCAAGCTAGAAATACCCCTGTCAAGGGCATCGAGGCTCAATTTTTCAGACATCGGTTACATCCTCCTTTCTTCTTGTTTTAACCTTTAAATGATTTTACCGGCTAGAAATCAAGTATCTTTGAAGCTCTTACCTCCCCGAATTAGCGAAGGTTTCTGTCATTGATTGTATGAAACCGTGAACATCCTCCTGCTTTTCCGTCGCCCTTATGCCTAATGCCCTTGCGAGCTTTTTGTACTCTTCAGCCCTCTGAGCTTGATCCATGGCCGAAAGTTTTTCAGCTGTGAGGCCGCTCTTGTTGAACTCCCTTTGTAAGGTATCCATTATTGCTTTAACTCTGGCTTGAGCAGTCTTTTCAAGCTCATGCTGGAAATGACGTTCCGCCTTATCGTATTCGACGTGCTCTACTTTCCCTCCTTCCTCTCTCCGTAACTTCGGTTCCAAGCTGAAGACCTTTGAACCACCACCCCCTATTATTATCAGGCTCTCTAGTTTTTTCGGCATTCGCCGTATCATCAGGAGCACTGGATAATCACCTTCGACTTCGAGTGCCATCCTCCCCACCTCTTCCATTCTCTCAATAACGTAATATCGCAGCAATTCAACGGAACCTTTGTCTACCCCGATCACTTCCTGCCATCCATCTTTCCACCGTAGCAAAAGGTAATACCTTGAAGGTGAAGGCATAACCGAAGGCGGAGCGCAGAGCCCCAATTTTGAAAGTTCAAGCCAACTCAGCCTGCTCAACTGACGGAATTCAATCCCTTTCATGGAACCATCCTCATATTCAATGATTAATCGCTTCGGCGCGCTCATTATTACACGTTCCTTTTGATTATTTCTTTCAATTCGCGGAAGTCAGAGATTCTGTAATCGGCCTCGGAGGTCCCCATGTCTATATAGGCGATGTACTGGATCGTCTTAAACCCCCTGTGCTTGGCGGGATTGATATCAGTGCCCGGCTTATCGCCTATCATCACCGCTTCGGAGGTCTTAATTCCTCGGGCCAACAGATCCTCAGCGAGCATGTCATATAGCGTACCCTCTTCTTTTGTTTTCCCCCGATACTTCATCTCCACGGAGCCGGTCCTTAGATCAATCTTGCCTTGTGGCGTAACCACTTCTTCGAAGTATTCCGTCAGACCCCTAGTGATCAAAAATCGCGTTACTATGTCTGTGCCCATCTTTCCCAATGTTTTCTTCAGTTCAGCCACGACCGCCAGATGTATCCCTTCATCCCTCAGGTACTGAAGAGCGTCTTCCGCGCCCACACCCAGCTTCAGGTGTTCTTGCTCCTTAATGGCGAAGAGTTCTTTGGCTTCTTCAATACCGTCGAACACATAGTCCATGATTTCATCTCGGTGCCCTTCCTTGATGATACTGTAGGTCTTATACTTCTCCTTGAGCACTCGATACCTATGGATCCTTTCATTAATAAGCTCAGGCTCACCAAGCTCTTTGCATACGTCGCCGATTACAAGGTAATTTCGCAGCCCTGAGGGGTCCATTAAGCATTGTCCAAAGTCGAACCCGCACCATTTCACTGCAATGGCCATACTCTTGCTCCTTCGATATGCAATGTACCTGGTCCTTAAAGGGCCGTTACAATCCTACTGCCTGTCTTAATACGTGCTGTATCAACCTTCTTCAATAAGCCCCGCCCACCGCCTAAGGCCCATTACAGAGCAGGTGCTTGCCACGCTCGAAAGACCGCAGAAACATCCATGGTTCGCCGTCAAAATAGGAAGTTCGACTGCCTTACTTCATAGGTGGCAGCCTGAAAAGCCTCTCCAAATTCTTTCCCAAGATCAGGTCGATCTCATCCTGCTCGAGCCCTGCTTGAGCGCCTAGATCTTTTATTGCCTTTATGGCACCCTCGGGATCGCCGACTCGGTGAGCATAATCGGTCCCTATCACCATATGATCGGGGCCGACCCATTCCAAGCAGCATTTCATTGCGGGGAGATAGAACGAAGTAGTATCCGGATACACTCGCTTTTTGTAGGTAATATCAGGAGACTCATCCAGCTGAACTCCCCACTCCTTTGCATACCCTTTGTAAGAGTCCTGCAATCTTCTCACAAAATAGGGAACCATCCCGCCCAAGTGGCCATGGACCAAGGTGAGTTTGGAAAACTTCTCGAACACGCCTTGAAAGATAAGACTCACCACGGCCATACTGGTATCCAGGGTATACCCCCAAAGCTGATAGGGTATCTTCATCATGTCCATGACCGAAGCCGTAAGCGGTACGGCGGGGTGCACCAAGCAAGGAAGCTCCCACTTGTCGGCCAGCTCATAGATACCGTGGTACTTTTCCAAGAAAATGGGTTCCCCATTGAAGTTCGAAAACAACTGGATCCCCACACAACCCATCTCATGACACCGTTCTAGCTCCTTGCAGGCTTCGTCGGGATCTTGATAGGGCAGGCTTGCCAGAAAATAGAATCTCCCCGGATAATCCTCAGTGGCTTTTTTGAGTGCGTCATTACACTTCTTGGCCCAGTAGATGCCCTCATCTCTCTCTAAGGTTTCCGGCCCAGGAATCGTAACGCTGATTAGTTGGGTATCAAGACCTCCTGCATCGAGGTCCTTGATTCTTTCCCCCAAATCATAGTGTCCGGGCCGGTCGATGTGCGCAACGCACACCCCTTTGTACCACATGCGATAATGCGTGCCTCCATCGTGGGTGCACCTCGGAGTCTCCTCGGCCCCCCTACCTAACAGATAGTCGAGATACTCTTTCGGATACCAATGATTGTGTACATCAACTGTTCTTTGTGCCATTTTATTATCCTCCGTTTTTGAATTTTTTGGCTTTTTACTCACCACCCACCCGAGCTCTTCGCGCCTGCAGAATATAAAGATCGCCTTTTTCGTATGCCCACTCGACGTCTTGAGGATACCCATAATGATCCTCAATCATGCACGCCATCTCGCAAATCTCGGCAATTTGTGTCTCGGTAAGCGTTGGCTGATTGACCTTCTCAGGTTCAACTTCAACCCATTCAGCTCCACTTCCTTCCACCTGAATAAATTTCTGCTCTTTTCGTCCAATCCTCTTTTCTTTGACGGTACGCTGTGCCTTTTCCGCTGTGTAAAAATCACATAAACACCTTCCGCTAACTACTGCCTCTCCTAACCCCCAGTTCGCCTCAATAACTATTTCATCCGCTTGGCCGCTTACCGGATTTACAGTAAAAGCCACGCCGGCGATTTCTGAGTTCACCATCAGCTGAATCGTCGGTGCAATTACGGCCCTTCTGTGGTCTATGTTCTTGTTGTAACGAGAGAATGAAGCGCGTCCTGACCAAACAGATGCCCAGCAATTTCTCACGTTCTCGACTACGTCCTTTGCACCTTGGACGTAGTGATATGTGTCCATCATTCCCGGGAAGGACGATACCTGGGAGTCCTTCACGGCTACGGATGATCGGACCGCCACGAATGGCGCCGACACTTCTCCAGAGAGACCCTCGTAACCTTCAATGATTTCTTTCTCGATCTCTCGTGGCACCGGGGCATTCTGGATCAGTAATCGAATACGGCTCGCCTTTTCTTCCATATCTTGAAAATCCTCAAAGTTAATGCTGTCTGCTATCGTAGCTAACTGGTCTTCAAGGTTGTTGGTCTTCAGGTGATGGGAGTAAGCTTTATCCACAACGCAAAAGCCCTTGGGAACGCGGAGCTTCAGCGAGGTCAACTCACCCAAGTGGGCCGCCTTGCCACCACATTCCTGAAACATGTCCTTGTTTATCTCTTCGAATTTCTTTGTGAACATGGCAATTCCATCCTCGCGAGTAAAATCCTCAGGTCCATGGGGTGAACCTGGGACGTGTTTTGGTTGTTTTCTTGGTGCTCTTAATATTTGCTGCCCCTTGCAGCCCCTTTTGGGTTTTCTGGACTATGCCTTCCGGGGCGTAATCATTATTTCGTTGCTCGTTTATGTAATCAATTCCCATTTCATTTAATGGAACTACAAAAAAGAAGAAATCTGAGTCAACACCCAAAAAATGGAGGCTTCACGGTCGCAACCTGCCCCCCGCCTGATGAACAAGGGATTTCATCTTTTCCGCTGCAGGTGCTGCATATGGCACCAGAGTGAACGGATGAGATGAACCCGCGCCGTAAGGAGCGTAGGGCTAAAGCTTTTTCACACACTCATCCTGTCTTTTACCGTGGGTTTCCAGGCGGTCTTTTTGCAGGTCGATCACGTTCCTTTGAACATTGGGGCCCTTTTCTCCAGAAAGGCCACGATGCCCTCCTCCGCATCGTTTGAACGAGCCACCTTATCATAGATCTCAAGCTCAAGCTTCAAGGCATCATCGAGGGACAGTTGTGTCCCAAGATTTATGGCCCGCTTGCAGGCCCTAACTGCAAAATGGCCATTGGAAGAGATCTTTTTTGCCAACTCGTCGACTTCTTCCATAAGGGTTTCATTTTTGCAGACTTTCTCTACGAGCCCTAGGCGATACGCTTCCTGGGCGGTTATCATCTCACCTGAGAAGATCAAATATTTGGCCGCTCCCGTTCCAACAAGCCTTGGAAGCAATTGTGTCCCCCCATAACCGGGCATGAGCCCAAGTTTCGCCTCGGTGAGGCCAAACTTTGCGTTATCTGAGGCAATTCTGATATCACAGGACATGGCAAGCTCACATCCTCCACCCAGGGCGTAGCCATTGACGGCCGCTACCACAACCTTGCTTGAGTTCCTAATCCTGGAGAAGACCTGTTGGCCCTTTGCTATGAGCTTAGACCTTTTATTGCCCGCTTCCTTTATCTCCTTTACATCAGCCCCTGAAACAAAGGCCTTTTGGCCTGCTCCGGTAATGACCACTACCATTACCTCTTCATCGTGCTCTAATTCCAAGAATATTTTCTCAAGTCCCTCCATGATGGCGCTGTTTAAGGCATTGTATGCCTTCTCTCTGTTTATCGTAATATATGCAATCGCCCTCTCTTTCCTGCAAATCACATCGTCTCCATCCACTCCTTCCCCCTCCTTGTAATAACCTCACGCTATAGCCGGGGTCATTTTTTAATCCTTTGGTTACTGTTATGTCACCAAATGATTTCAATAAATCTTCAATCTTCAAAAAGAGATAACTGTTTTTTATAAATACACGAAACGCTCTGAGACTGAACTCACCTTGTGACTATTTTTGGAACGACTACCCGATAACGCAATTGGGCCAAACACCCGTATGTTATCAACATTGCCGCCTTTTCCAGCTCAGCGGGAAGTTACCCATTCATTCAATTACTGGCGACGGACCGGAAAGAGCTCTACGCCGAATTTATTCTGGAATGTCCCTACAATACCTTTAGGCGCAAAAAAGATCACCATAATGGCGATGGTACCGAAAATGATCAGGTTAAAACCCACATATTCTGAAAGGTATTGCTGTAAGAATACAAAGATGATGGCTCCAGCAATCGGGCCTTCCACAGTCCCAATGCCTCCGATAATAACGATAAAAAGCAGCTTTACGGTCCAGCCAATCCCGAAGGCCTCAAAGGGTTGGATGAATATAGCATTCAAGTACAATATTCCCGCCGCAATGCCTGTAACAAAAGCACTAATCAAAAAACAGGTAAACTTGCAGCGAAAAATATTGACCCCCACGGCCTCTGATGCAACATCGTCATCTCGAATTGCCATCAACGCGAGGCCGAGATTTGAACGAAGCAGAAGATAGACGAGAGCAATTGAACCAATGCAGATTATCACAGCCGCATAATAAATCGAGGACATGGAGAGTTTATAGGCAGGCTGTATAAACATGCCCATCCCGTATCTGACGTACCCCCAATTACTGAAACAGATTCCCAATGCCTCAGCGATGATCCAGGTTCCGATCGCAAAGTAAACCCCTTTCATTCTGAAGATAGGCAGGGAGATAAGGACCGCAAGGATCACGGATATCATCCCTCCCAGGAGAACGCTCAGGGAAATGGGAAGCCCATAGTACACGGACAATACGGCAAGGGTATATCCCCCCAGTCCGATAAACATCTGTTGACCCAGAGAGATCATGCCGGAATAGCCAGCCAGAAGGTTCCACATGGAGGCCAACGCCGCGTAAATACATATGAGCGACCAGACGTTCACCACATAACGTGAGGCCCAAAGGGGTGTGGTCAAAAGGACTGCCAAAGCTAGAATGATTACAATAAAGCGAATCCGTTTGGCTGACATGGGGACGGCTACCCCCTTCCCAATATTCCCTGAGGCCTGATGGTCAGCACCACCAGCAGGATGATATAGCCACTTAACAACTGAAATCCGGGTCCAATAATACGCCCGCCAACCAATTGAGAAATGCCCAAAATGAGACCTCCCACAAATGTTCCGGGTAGACTTCCCAGACCTCCGATAATGACTACGCCGAACGCAATGATCAGGTACTGGGTGCCGGAATGAGGGTAGAACGTAAAAGTCATACCGACGAGCACCCCTGAGATAGCAGCAGTTACCGCTGCAATGCCCATGGCCAAGGCATAAACCCTTTTCGGATTAATACCCATTAGTTTGGCGGCGCTCAGGTCTTCAGCCGAGGCACTGATGGCCCACCCGAGATAGGTCCTCTTCATGAACTGATGGAGTAGACCGATTACCAGAATGCTCACTGCGCAATTGACTATGTAAATCAACGGCACGTGAAAAAGGCCATACACATTGAGGCTCTGGATGACGAGACTGCTCTTCAGTGAACGGGCATCAGGGGTGAAGATAAGCAGTAAGGCGTTTTGCAAGATGATTGAAAGCCCGAAGGAGATCATGAGGAAGGGCTCCATTCCTTTTCCCATTACCCGATTAAAAAGAAAGGTCTGTATCAGATAACCGAAGATAAACATAGCCGGAAGAACCAAAAGAAAAGTCAGCAAAGGATGCAGCCCTAATAGTTGCAGAGTGAGAAGACTAAAATAGCTTGCAAGAATCATCAGTTCGCCGTGCGCCAGGTTAACCTGTCTCATAATTCCGAAGATCACGGAGAGTCCTATGCCGACAACCGCATAGAGGCCTCCCAGCAAAATGCCATTGATAATCGGTTCTAGGAATTGTATCATAATTGGTTATCCTTTTCTCATCCTCGAATTGATTGCAAAATAAGCGACCCTGAAGGGCGGATATTTCCTAAACTCAGACGCCAAAATAGGCCTTCTTCACCGCTTCTTCAGTGAAATCCCGTGGGTTCCCTTTCAGCGTAATCCTGCCCTCCTGAAGGATATAGGCAAAGTCAGCAACCTTGAGACTTCGCTTCACATCCTGTTCCACCAAGACCTCTGTCATGCCGTCTTGATTGATTCGCTTGATGGTCTTGTAAAGTTCTTTGACCACCAGGGGGCTCAGTCCCAGAGAGATCTCATCGAAGATGATAAAACGAGGCTGTGACATGAGGGCCCTGCCAATGGACAGCATCTGCTGCTCACCTCCACTGAGGTCCGTTCCCTTTTGGCGGCTCCTCTTTTCAAGTAAAGGGAAAAGGTGAAAGACATTTTCAAGGGTCTCATTTCTCGTCTTGCGGGCCCTGGGAGTATAGGATCCAATCAGGAGGTTTTGGCGAACAGTCAGGGCGGAGAAAATCTTTCGGCCCTCTGGGACCAAACCCATCCCTAAGTCTACAATATTATGGGGCCCCAGGCCATCGATCCTCTTCTCATCAAAGTAGATGGTTCCGGAAGCAGGTTTCAAGACCCCGGAGATGGTTTTGAGAAGCGTTGACTTGCCCGCGCCATTGGCGCCCAAGAGGGATACGATTTGGCCTCTTTCCACATCGAGCTCAACGCCCGATAGGGCTTGGAACTTCCCATGGTAAACGTCCAAATCCCTCACCTCAAGCATGGACATCAGTCTTCCTCAGTCCCCAGATAAACTTCCTGGACCTTTTTTGATTCTAGCGCCTCTTCAGGCGTTCCGTAGAAGAGTTTTTGACCAAAGTCCATAACGAGCAATCGATCGGGGCCCTTTTGCATGGCCATCATGATGTGTTCCACCCATAGCACTGTTATCCCATCTTGCCGTGCGGATTTTATTGTCTCCAAGACCTCCTCTATCTCCGATTCAGTGAGCCCACCGGCAACCTCATCTACGAGAAGAAGCGTGGGGCACGTAGAAAGTGCCTTTGCCAGTTCTAATCTCTTCCGATCCAGAAAAGTCAGGGATTCTGCAAGGAAATTCTTCTTGGAGAGCAAACCGGTCTTTTCGAGAATTTCTTCACATTTCTGTTTGGATTGCCCATAACCCATGGCAGCGCCATAAACGCCGCCGACCAAAATGTTTTCCAGTACGCTCATGTTCAGAAAGGGCCTCGGGATCTGGTATGTGCGAGCTATGCCCATGCGACATCGCCTGTAAGTGTGGGCAAAGGTCACATCCGTTCCATTGAACACAACCTTCCCTCGGTCAGGTCTGATCTCACCGGTAATGAGGTTGAACAGGGTCGTTTTTCCAGCACCATTGGGACCGATGATACCCAGTATCTCGCCGTGATTCACTTGGAGGCTAAGGTTATCAACCGCCATCACTTTCCCAAAGGATTTGGTAAGTCTCTCAATAGTTAGTATATGGGACATGAGCGCCTTCCCATTTTGCTGATGGGGAAATCATCATAAAATGAACGCCTAACTGCCCGATAAAGGCATGATTTTCACAAAAGGAATGCGGCAGGAAGAAGGCCCCGACTTCTGGTATTCTCTCCATTTCCAGTCTTATTGCTGGAATGCTTACAATTTCTTCACGTAGATCCCCTTCCGTATTCATAAACGACCCCTCTTGAATCATCAAGAGGGGTCGTTTCTACATGCTACCGAGGAAGTGGGAAGACCATTTCAGCTGTGGTGGGGATGCTGGTGGCCTCCCTGTTGTAAACGATCTCGAGTTCCCAAGGCCATTTCTTGCCCTTAACCCACTGCCCTCCTACCAGGGGTGTAAGCGAGAAATTCTTTTCATTGAATTTGATGGGACCTACCACTGTATCCAGGTCTAGTTGGATCAGGGCCTCCCTGATTTTCTTTTTGTCCAAGGAACCTGCCCGCTTCAAGCAGTCGGCTGCGATCTCAAAGGCTGCGTAATCAAACCCTTGCGGCTGAGTCCACTGCCTTCCGGTTTCCTTAGTCCAAGAGTCGGCCAAATCCATGCAAGAATTCCCAGTGAGGGATGATTTAAAAGGATGCAGAGGGGTCCACCAGACCTCACTCGTGAGACCGCTCGGAAGATCACCGCCTATGGCGTCAACTGCAGCGGGGAATAGGATCGCCTTACCAATACTAGCAATCTTGGGAAAGAATCCCCGCTGGTGGCACTGCCTCCAGCAGGTTGCCCAATCAGGCGGGATGGGCACCCCTGTGAGGATATCCACCTTCTCTTTTTCCCAGGTGCTTATAAAACCGCTGAAATCCTGCATGCCATAGGGGAACCTTCCCACGTCCACCACCTTATAACCCATTTGTTTCAGCTTCTTTCCAAACTCCACGGCCCAGACCGCTCCATCAGGATCATTGGGCCAGAAACCTCCCACAACCTTGCTGGTCTTGCCGGCATATTCATCCCACATGCCTGTGTAGACATCGATGATTTGCCCCAAATTCCAAAAGAAGTGGAAGGTCCATTTGTAAGGCCCTCCGGTCAGCCACGACTCAATGGGCGCCACAGAAGAGATGCAAGGGACCTGATACCTTTCACAGATGGCTCCCACCGGATTGACCGTGTCAGGTGTGTGGGCAACCACCATCAGATCGACCTTGTCGTGCAAGATCAGCTTAGAGGCCACTTCAGCGGCCTTGGTTGGATTGCTTTCAGTGTCCGCCGCTTTGACTTTTACTGGCAGCTTCTTGCCCAGCTCCTTAATGAATATACCGCCCTCCTTGTTGATTTCAGCCATAGCACGCTTATCAGCCCATGCAGAGGTTTCTCCAAAAGGGGCGATAGGGCCAGTGGCCGGGGTTGGATGGCCAATCAGGATATAGTCCCTAGCTGCGGCTGGAGATCTTAGGGGCAGAAAGGAGACCCCGGCTGCGGCAACCCCGGCAACTCCTACTGTTTTAATGAATTCTCTCCGAGTTAGGCCATTGTTACCGATTTTTTTCGTTTTCATAGCTTTCCCCTCCTTCTTGGTTAATGGTGGTTATGATTTAGAGGTCCGTCTCTGAATACTCGGAACCTCTTCCCAAACAGAAAAAGGGCTGTAGGATGTAAGAGACCACTCATTGTCAGCAGTATTCATGTGAGCCTCAATAATGCCCATTTCAGCACCCCTAAAGAGGAGAAAGGGTTAGCCAGTCTGCGGGTGTAAATCAGGATTTGGGTGACTCTCAAATAGTGGTGTTAATTTGAGAGTCATTGATAATTCATCATTCTTGAGGACTGCCCAGGTTCCGGGATATTCTTTTTGCTGTCTCACATACCGCTTTTCTTATCTTCAGTGCTCCTTGGGAGTCCTCAGATGAAGAGATGAAGCTTACTCCCAAAGCAGCAACAACATTGCCCGTGTAATCCCTAACAGGAGCAGATATCCCGGTAATGCCATCTATCGCTTCTTCTCTGTCAATAAAGAATCCTTGCTCGCGAATCTCGCGAAGCCGTTCCTTGAATTTACCCTTTTCGGTTATAGACTTCTTAGTGATGGGCTTAAGGGGGTCCTTTTTCAATATTCTGTCAACCTCTTCGTCGCTCAAAAAGGCCATAAGGATTTGACCAAACATGCCGAAATACGGTGGGCGGCGTCTCCCTACCTCGGAGGCGAACCTGATAGGATTGAGAACGCTTTCTCTCTTGTCAATGTAAATTACCTCGTCTGCCTGAAAGATTCCCAGGAAGATCGTCTTCCCCAGCCTGGAATGAAGTTGATCGAGGTGAGGAGAAGCCGCTTTTCTCAGAGAGAAGGAGGCAAAAACGATGCTTCCCAGCTCAAATAGCTGTAATCCGAGGGAGTATTTCTTCAACTTCTCATCGTATCGAAGAAAGTCATAGTCGGTTAGGGTCGAGGCCAGTCTGTAAACGGTAGCCTTTGGAAGGTGTAAGCTCTCCGATAGCTCACGCAAGGTCAGTTCGCGAACATCAAAGGAGAAGGCCGTCAGCATCTGTAAGGCCCTTTCCAGTGACCTGTTGTAGAAAACCGCCTTGGGCTTTGACATCACGATCATTCACTAGATAAATGATAATTTCATTGAATGGAATAAGACCATCTAAGCCAATTTACGATTCTTTGTCAAGAAAAAACGACCGGAATACTTTGAACCGAGGCCGATCGAGCAGAGAGGATTCCCGAGGCCTTTTCTTGAGGGTCGTCCGGATCGACTCCTTCACAAACTTATTCCGTGAAACTTATCACGCATCAATGAGCACAGCTCGTTTTGAGGCCTCGGTTCCCGCTGCAGGCGAAAGCCTGCCGAAGAAAGAGTGCGGCTACATTTCCGAGTGAGTCGTGGTTTCTGGAGCCAAATAATGGCTGAATGAAGAAATTACTGAGGAAGAGCGATTGGCCCTTGTGAATATGGGTTGAGCGGGAAAACCAAGAGAGCAGAGGGTATGCTTGCGAGGGTGTCTCAGGAAAGGCTTTCAGGTCGACAACCTGGAGGCAGAGGGCTGGCAGCGCAATTAGATAGTATACCATGCACCATCGTCAATTGAGGTCTTTATCAAGACGGACATGACGATTAGTTTATTATATTGGCGATGATCGCCTCGTCGCGAAGCGCCTTGATCCCAACCCTGTTACAAGTTTTTTCCGGCACCGATAAGGGGGAGTGTTTGTTCAACGGTGAAAAACACGAGATACCGAGATGTTTCCTCCTCGCCCTTCTCCGAGGCATATTTCTTTCGACGGATAGAGTGGAGCAGCTCGCTGTCCTGTTCTTCACGAAGTTTCTTCAAAAACAGGCGGATACCCTTATATCCGGGGCCATCTTCCTTAAAGAGATAGGCTGCGTGTGCATTGGACTGGAGGTTGCGGTGCGTTAACCGATCAGGCATGATAAAGGCTATGGTGGTATCATCCATGACATGGGGACTCGCGTACACGGCCACATCAACGCGGCCCTGATCGTCTGCGGTAGCCAGCACACCCAAACCTCTTGCGCCTTCAAAGTATTCACGAAGATCCATTGGTATCCTCCATCCCGCTCGAGGCGGGTTGAATTGTTTATTCGCCTTCGCCAGAATACCCTGCAGTCTACTGCAGGGAGCTTCATTTCGCCTTAGATAACCACCTCCCCTGGGCGTGCATTCTTTACCGGGCGACACGCTAGCGCCTTAAGAGTTCCAGGAATTCATCGCGCCTGCCTTTTTCGGTTGCAACCGTCAGCGCCAGCTCTGAAACGGTTTTCGGGGGTTCGGGCGCTGGATCGCGCCGGGCCATAGTGATGGCCCCTGTCTCACATGTTGTGGCGCACAGTCCACAACCGATACACCGGTCGAGATCAACCTGGGCGGTGCCTTCCGCCACCTTGATCGCTCCCATGGGACATCGTTCATCCTCGCATACGCCGCACCCGGAGCACAACTCAGCACTAACCGTTGCATACCAGCGGGTCTTGGCAAAGGCGTTGGGATTCTCGAGTTCGGTGAGGCCCCTCAGCACGGTACAGCAACACGTACAGCAATTGCAGATGAAGTTAAGCCGGTCCTGGCTGTTGTTGGTAGTATGTACCAGGCCGGCGTCTTCGGACCGGTTCAGGGTTTCCTCGGCCTCCTGTCGCGTAATCGCCCGGGCGAGCTTGCGTTCTGCGAGGAAGGTAGCGAAGGCGTCGAAGGTCAGGCAGACATCACGGGGTCTATCGCAGGCACCCACGCTCACCCGGCAAGCGCACTGGGAAAGGCCGAAGGTTTGAGCCTTGTCCAGCATTGCAGAGATCACCTCGAAGGGCAGCACCTCTATGCCGGCATCGAGGACCTTCTCAACCGTTATCACGCGGGTAAGCGGGGTCTTGCTCCTTGCGAACTCTTGCCCTAAGCCCTCGTGGTGGTACTCCATCCACAGCTTTCCCAGCCGATCATGCACGGGAGTGCCGCCTCCGGCCATAAAGGGGAACTCGAACAAACCCGGTAGGGTTGGCAGAAGTGCATAGCCAATATTTCCGTCCTTGCGGCGGCTGAACACGATGCCCTTGTTTGCCATTGATTCGCACCGCTTTTCTACCTCCTCCTCCGAAACCTTTGTCGCTCGTGCGATCTCTCGAATGCTCCTGGGACGAAACACCATGCCGAGAGCGACCTCAACCTCTTCGGGTGTAAAGAGGATCCTGAGAATTTCATCAAGGGAGGCTGATTTGGGTGCTCCGCTGGGATGTTGTTGTAGGATTTGTCGAAGCTTTTCGTAGCTGTCCATGTCCTTAACCTGGTCGGAAATAACGAAGTGCACTTCAGGGACCTACGGTTTATACCGTACGAATATAGGAAAAAGCCTTAAGGGTGTCAACGGAAAGGGCGACTCTTTCTGAGCGTATCCTAGTTAAAAAGAAAAGTCCTCCTCCTGGGGTAGTTCCAGGTCCTTCTCGCTCTCAAACCCGAATTCCGTGCCATCCTCACGGCAAACGACCACAGTTCTCCCATCACCCTTCAAACGTACATCCTCCTGAGGATGCCGCCTCCGTAGGATATTCATCATACAGATCGCCTTTTCCAGACCATCTCCGCGGCCGTAATTCCAAACCTCGTCAGGCTGGGCCATGCGGGCACCATGGTATATGGAGGAGTTATCAAGGGCGGCGAGTTTTTGGTACAGTTGAGATATGTCCAGGGAGCGGGCGCCTTTTACGCAAACAGGGTTTCGCTCCAAGGCAGCCTTGAGAAGGGGCTTCCACGGGGCTCTGGACATATCCCGATAGGCCATGAAGGCCAGATCGGCTGTTTCATTGCTCTGTCTGGCGGAAGCCAGGTACCCGAGTATTTCCTCTCTCGAGGATAGTCCGTCCAGGTGAATAGGCTCAGACGGTACCCATCGTTTGTTTTCCCCGGGCAGCCTCGGGTCGGTCTTGCAGAACTTCAGCAGCTCCCCGATGACCTCCTCTACGTTCCAACACCTGTGTTGAAGGTGTTTTTTCAGTTTGTTGATATCACATGAATTCTGTATGGATATCCGGTTTTCCTTGAAGAACAACTCTATCTCATCAAGCATGATTCTGTCCTGAAGAGGGCTTGCATAGAATTCGTCCTCATCGATCTCGTGGATCAGCAAAGAGCTGGTATTGTCGCCCACCTTGAATTTGCTGCTGTGCTCGTAGTGGTATGCCTTTTCGGCTGCAAGGTATCGGGGCTTCCCGCAGCAACGGTGAGCAATTTGAAAACATCTCTGCAGCTCCCGGTTTTGCCTGAGGAAATTGGTAAGTATTTCGAAATCGATATCAGTCACAAGAAAGCCCCTAAGCCTGTCTGTGAAGGTGCGATACAAATCAGGATCTATCGTGGCCTCGTCGTAGATGACGTGAATATACCCGGTGTTATGCGCCACAATGGTCACACGCTCATTTTCGAGGGCACGCCGCGCCTTGGCCGAAAGTTCCACCCCGTTAAACCACATGTTCTTGGTTACGATGCGCCGGTTATTGGTGAGAATCCCGGTGCTTACATCCACGAAATTCTGCGAATGCAAGGGCGTTGCCATCATGTAGATGTCCTTAAGCGGTATTTGCGCGACCACAAAGAGAGCACTGGCGTACAGAGAAGACAGGGAAACGCATTCGCCTGCGCCGGTTGAGTAGCCCTCCTTGTTCTGAAAGGCCTCCATGGCCTCCAGGGTTTCGGTCTTCCAGTAAGGGATGATATCTGAATCATACTTGTCCAGGCCGAAATGCCGGCGTATGTCCATATCGAAATAGTATTTGTCGCCTTCATAGCCGAACAGGGCGTTGCTCTGTTTCAGGACTGTTTCATCGATAAAATCCGAAAAACGCTCAAGCTCCGTCTCTTTGGTGGTTAATCCCCAGGTATCCAGATCCAGGTTAAAGGCAAAATTGTCCATGATGTACTGCTTGAGGCGGAGAATCCTCCGGTAGGGGCTGAGTTTGTGCATCTTTTCAAACCACGGATCATCGCGCCATTCCCAGAGACGGGGCGACATTATATTTGCCAGCACCAGAGCGAGCATCAGCTCCGGGAAGATAAACACCTCCATATCGGAAAGGGTTACTGCGGAGGAATATTTTTCAACCGATTTCGGGTCATCCGGGTCATACATTTTGATTGATCGCTCCTTTTTCTTTTTTGCCGAACTACAGTAGGCATTCAATATGTTGCGAGTGTGTCGTTATTATAACTATACAAAGAACTCTTCCGGAATTCAATTCGTTTGGTCTGTGAGCAATGATTCCGGTGATTCGAGGCCTTTTCTAGGCATCAATCCTTACAGAGAGAAAGAATGTGGCGACCTGGTCCTGCAGGCTGCCCCCTTTTAAGGGTAGTCGGTGGGTGTCTTATCACAAAACCTCGGCCAGTGCGCCTACGATCTCAGGATAACGAAAGGAGAACCCGTGCTCTAGAAGCCGGGCAGGAATGACCCTCTGGCCTTTCAGGATCATGGATCCGAATTCTCCCAGGATGAGCCGCAGCATAAAGGAAGGCGTTATCAAGAATGAAGGCCGGGAGAGGACCTGCCCCAGAGCTTTGGCCAGGCCCCTGTTGCGAACCGGGTTGGGTGAACAGAAGTTGACAGGCCCACGTATGTTTTTGTTGTCGAGGACGAACAGAAAAGCATCGAGTAGATCTTCCATGTGAATCCATGAAAACCACTGCCTGCCGCTGCCCTGCGGCCCTCCTGCAAACATCTTGAATAGGGGGACCATCTGTCCCAACGCGCCTCCGGTTTTCCCCAACACAATGCCGAATCTGGTTATCGTCACTCGAGCGCCTTTATCCGCCGCTTTGCCGGCCTCCTTTTCCCAATCGATACAAACCCTTGCCAGGAAATCACTTCCCGGGTTATCCGCCTCTGTCAGTTCCTCATCATCACGAAACCCATAGTATCCAATTGCCGATGTGCTGCAAAGCAGTGCTTCCTTCCCTGCAGGTAAGGCCTCCACCACGTTCCGCGTCGTAAGGATTCGACTATCATAGATGAGCTGCTTGATCTTCTTGCTCCACCGAGTGAAAATGGAGGTCCCTGCCAGATTGATTACGGCGTGTTGGGCTTCAATTTCCTCCTGCCATGCGCCAGGCAGGCTTGTATCTGCGGCCACGTATTTGACCTCTTGCGGCGTGTACGGCCTCGGCTGGGGCGAGTGGTCCACCACGGTAACCCGGTGGCCACGCCCCAGGAAGCGTATAGAAAGCTGTGTGCCAACAAATCCCAGACCGCCGGTGATCAGGATATTCATGGAACCTCCTTTACCTTATGCAGTTACCAAACCGTAGGCTTCTCCGCCCATCTCGACCACGGCGAGGGGTTGACAGGGCCGAGGGTCTCTCTGCGGAACTTGAGTAAACGCATTCGCTTGGCCCCTGGAGATTAAGGCCTTGCACCGCAAAGCAAATTGTATTGAATCAGGCCCAAAGCGCATCTATACCTATTTTACAGCATGGAACAGGTCAGCATAAAGAATAATTTGTTTATCGATTATTGCTTTAACTCCGCAAACCAGTGATGCGCATTTATTCTGCTTGACTCAGAAGTAGTGAGGGATATGGATGTCTTTTTTTGCACCGAACTGGGCAGGTGCTTCAAGCATGCTCTTTCCCGATGATCCAGGCGGGCGCCTGCTCCCACCTAAGCTCTATAGATTTAGAGAAGTGGGAGTCACCTTTAAAGCAGCACGCCCGCCTCTATCTGCAGCATAAGCGAGCATTACAGCATGGGCTTCTTCGGTGTCAAAAAAAGACATCCATATCCCTCGGGACAGCGTAGTTACGGAGCTAAAGCAATAATCGAAAGAGTAATTTGCCTCTCCCCTATTAAACCACTATTGCTTGTGCTCAAACGGGCGGTTGACACTATTTGAAGCAGTAAGGGCAGGGGAGCGTTATGGGGGCAAGCCTAAAGGGGATTGAGCTGTTGTTCTTCTTGGCGATTAACTGCCTGAAAAAAGTTAACGGTCACCAAAAAGCTGGGGCTACAAATGGCTTGCCTTACAGAGCATAACGGACTAGGCATGAGCTATTTTTTATCCAGAATCTCCCTGAGCTTTAGTGACAGGCTTGAAACGGTGAACGGTTTTTGGATGAAGCCGTTGCAACCTCGTTTCAAGATTTCGGTTGCCTCACCATCTATGCTGTACCCACTGGAAAGAAGGACTCTGATATTGGGATTGAGCTTTTTCATTTTATCATAGGTCTCGCCTCCGCCCAGCTCCGGCATAATTATGTCCAGTAGCACAAGCGAGATATCATTTTTTTTCTTCTGGTAGATATTTAGGGCGCTTTTTCCGCTGTTTGCCGTTAACACGTTATATCCCATCTTCTCTAACATCTGCTTGCCCACCTCAAGGATCATAACCTCATCATCCACCAGAAGGATGGTTTCTTCACCCCTTATGAGCCGTTCTGATGGTTGTTTTTCTTCCGTAACCCTCTCCTCTGTGGCTGGGAGATGGATGGTAAAGGTAGTTCCCTCCCCCTTCTCGCTGAGGACATTTATGTATCCACCATGGTGCTTTATGATGCCATAGGCAGAGGCCAACCCGAGGCCTGTTCCCCTGCCCATCCTTTTGGTGGAAAAGAACGGATCGAATATCCTTTTTTGGGTTGTCTCATCCATACCCACGCCGTTGTCGATCACCGACATCTTCACGTATTTTCCCGGTTTCATGTCGATAGCCCTTACAAGCTCGTTGTCGAGGATTACGTTTTCCGTCTGTAGATACAGGTCTCCACCCGCCGGCATTGCCTGCCATGCATTCACGTAGAGGTTGAGCAGCACCTGTTCGATCTGAGCCCGATTGACTTTCACCGGCCAGATGTCTTCCTGGTATTTCTTGTAGATCCTTATCTCCTTTTTGGTGGGAGCAAACATGCGTGAGGTTCTGTCTACGACCTCGTTGAGATCCGCGGGTTTCACCTCGTACTTCCCGCCTTTGGTAAAGCCCAAAAGCTGTTTGGTGAGTTCAGCTCCGGCTTGAACGGATTGTTCAATGTTTTTGAGCCTATCATGGTGGGGGTGGAACGAATCGATGTCCAAGAGCATCAAGGACGTGTTTCCTTGAATGCCCATGAGCAGGTTGTTGAAGTCATGTGCAACACCGGATGCCATCAGCCCGAGAGCTCGAAACTTATCCGACTCGGCGAGCTTTTTCTGCAGCTGTATTTCATCTTCCAGTCGTCCTTTCAATTCGCTATAGAGTCTGGCATTCTCTATTGCCATGGCTGCCTGATATGCAAAGATGCTCATCAGCAGCACATCTTCCTCTGTGAATGAAGAGCCATCGACCTTATTCATTACTTCGAGGGCTCCGATGAGCTTTGTTTTTGCTTTGAGGGGTACACACAAAATAGACTTTGTCTTGAATCGGGTCATTTTATCTATTTTTTTGTAGAATCTCCCGTTGCTCTTGACATCGGGAACCAGAACAGGTTTTCCGTGCTCAACCACCCAGCCCGCTATTCCTTCACCTGCGGGGATTCGTGTATCGGTTAATTTGCTTGCCTTGGGACCGGTTGGCACGCTGAGTACCAGCTCCCCCGTCTTATCATCGAGGAGCATAAGGCTACTTGCCATCGAATTGGTGACTCGATTCACATACCTCATGATCAGCCCCAGTACTTCAGCGAGGTTGAGCGTAGAATTGACGATAGAGCCTATCTCAACCGCGGCCGCCACCTTCTCACTCCTGAGAGATTTGTAGGCCTCTACCATCTTCTCTTGCTCGGCCAGGGCCTCCTCCAGTTGTTCCTTGGTGGCAAACTCCATGTCCACCAGTATTTGCCCCAGCAAAGGAGTCGTTTCGGCGGCCAGTCGCGCCTCGGAAATGAGCCTGGCCCTTTGCAGTTGTTCCGGCAGGGTTTTTTCCTCAAAGAGGGTTTTCTGTCTCACCAGGGCCTTTTCGATCTGTTCCCTTGTAACAAAGCCCATTTCGGTCATGATTTCGCCGAGAAGCTGTTTGAGTATCATGCGAATCCTCCCTCAAGGGGTTTTTCTTCGAATGACTCTACGCCTGACACCCGAGAAGTCACTCACGTTATCCGCGACTGGATGATAGGTGGAAGAAGATGAGAATTGATTTTTAGTTGATGAATATAGGACAAAGTCGCCCGTGTGTCAATGTAAAGCGGCCGGTCAGACAATGCTGTTGGACTGGCTATACCGGTTTACACGCCGTTTAGGATTTGTGGGTTGAGAGGAGGGATCTCTTTTCTCGAGAGTCTTGCGGCGAACGCCTTGCGATTATTCTCTCTCTGTGCAGGGCAAATAGATCTGGAAAGTGGTGCCATATCCCCTTTTGGAATCCACGTCTATGTAACCCCCATGGGCCTTTATGATGCCGTAACCTGAGGGTAACCCAAGGCCGATGCCGAATTCGGGAGTGTTTAGAGTCTTGCCAATAGATGGTAAAGAATTTCCCACAGGCGAGGGTAGTACGTTACATACGGCTCGGTTAAGACTGTGGTCGGGTAATGTAAGTGTTTGAAATTGAATGAAAATAAGAGGTGATCAATTGATTTTTGTATTGGCATGATTTTGGCTATTTATGAGAGTGAGGTCATAAGTAGTTGCTAGTTAACGCAAAACCTGTGGTGAAAAGGGGGTAAAAGCCACAGGCCCGCCTCAGGCGGAAAGCCGGGTTGCCTAGGCAAGGGTGACCCGGCTTTTTTGTGTTCTTATTCTGCCAGCGGTAATGGCTATTACGGTATCCGGTTTCACCCACATTGCTAATCATCGACAAAGGTCGCCGTAAGGATTCTATTGCATGTGCCCGACCCCCTACTCACAAATTACTTCAATTCAGGACCGGGCATCGTCGCAAACGAGATCATAGCTGGCACTTCGCCCCCCTCCCAGGTTTGGTCGTAGGATGCCCTTTCCGACTAGGTCGGCCAATTCTCGCTGAGCCGTGGCCCGACTGATATGCGTCATGCCGGCGTACTTGCGGTTCGTCATCCCGCCCACAAAACCACCTGGTCCAGCCTCAAGCAGGCTGTTGATCGCCTTACGCTGCCGATCGTTCAGCTCGGTTTGAGCATGATGCTTCCAGAACCGAGCCCTTTGCATTATGTTGGATAAAAGCTCTTTAGAGCGTAGAATTGCCCGGGACATGCACTCCAGGAACCATTTCAGCCATTCTGTAATATCGATATTTCCCTTGTTGGTTTGTTCGAGAACCTCGTAATACTCGTCTCTTTCCGCCATGATCTGCGAGGCCATGCTGTAAAACCTTGTTGAAAGATTCTCATCCTGAGCAAGCGCCATGTCGCTCAAGGTTCGAGCAATTCTTCCGTTGCCGTCCTCGAACGGGTGAACGGCCACAAACCATAGATGGGCAATGCCGGCCCGGAGGATGCCGTCGATCTCATTTCGGCTTTTCCCCCACCAGTGGAAAAAATTTTTCATCTCGCTTTCCAGCCGGTCCGCTGGCGGGGCTTCGTAGTGGGCCTTTTCGCGACCTATGGGGCCGGAGACCACCCGCATCGGACCCTCCCGGTCATCACGCCAGGCGGCAATCTGGATTTCGCGCAGGCCGGAATAACCGGTCGGAAACAATGCAGCGTGCCAGCCGAAAAGCCGGGCAGCAGTTAGCTCCTGCTCATGGTTCATCGTGGCGTCCAGTAAAATCTCCACCATCCCATCGGCGTGCTGGTTCCTAATCGCCGGTAAGCCGGCCGACGGCAGACCGAGGCGCCTGGCCACCGATGAGCGCACTGCATTTGGGTCTAAGCGTTCACCTTCGATTTCGGAAGTCTTCAATGCGTCCTCGATCAATACCTCAGCCCGAGCCTGCTGTTGAATTTCGAAACCGAGTTCTCGCATTTGGGCCAAAAGAGAGCCTTGCTGAAAACGGCAATTGCCAAGAGATTTCAGTAAGGCAGCGCCTTCCCACCGTAACTCCGGCCAAGCCGGGTCTTGCCAGATATAGTGTGTATCGTGAGCCATTTAAGTCTCCTCTTCGACTCAGTATTTGAGTCGATTATAGTGCCTAATCGCCTCACAGTCAACCATAAAGTAGACCCGTCAGAATGAACGTGAGGGAACATTTCCGCTTTTTTCTTTCACCTCAGTCCTCATCACTTATTTCTTGCCGTAATGCCCGCAAAAAAGCCCGCTCTCTCGGAAGGAGAGAGCGGGCTTCTAATCCCCTGAGCTGGGCGGGAGGATGATCTGAGCAAAATCAATCAGCCTCTAACCCAGGGCTCACTGTTCTGATTTCCCCTTAAGTTTTTCGAGATTGAGCAGTTGCCCCGCCCATTTATTTCGAAAGAATTCAAAAAGCAAGTCCTGACCCTAACTCAGGACCCAAGGATTAGAAGCAAAACCCTTGGGGGCTTTACATCGGCATTTTCAGGGGCCCTCTTTTCACGGTTCTATCCTCAAGGTTTTGTTTGTTAAGGTAAGCTAACCGGGATTTTTTGGAAATTGACATAACTTACGGTGGCCGTTTTGTACATGAGGCACAAGCAGATGTGACGGCTTTTCAGATCCTGACCCGAATAAGGCAATTGGACATAAGAGTCATAGAGGCTTCGGCTCAGAACTTATAATCTTATGCCCCCTTTTACAGGCTATCCCTACTTTGTCTCATGCCAAGACACCGATTCAGCACACAAATTCTGGAAAAGGGGTGCCTTGCCGTTGACGAGGCATTTGTTTTATTGTAGAATTACATACTCAGAAAAACGGAGGAAATAAGTATGAAAATTTCCGAGAGAGGGCAGATTACAATCCCTAAGGCGCTTCGAGATCAATTTGGACTTCAGATGGACGTGGAGGTCGAACTCGTCCCCGCAAAGGATGGCGTCTTGATTCAGAAGAGGAGCCGTAGCAAACATCCGGTAGATCGGGTGTTTGGGATTCTCAACAAACCGTCTGATACTGATAGGTACATCGAACAGGTCAGGGGAAGATGATTTCAGCCGTTGACACCAATGTGTTGCTTGACGTTTTCTTGCCTGATAAAAGGTTCGGCGAGCGGTCAGCTAGGCTTCTCAAATTGGCATATGACGAAGGTGCATTGATCATCTGTGAAATCGTGTATGCCGAACTTGTTCCTCAGTTCAGTGATGGGCGTACTCTGGATGATACTCTAGCAGCCTTAAACATATCGGTATCATTTTCCTCCCCTGACGTTGCGTTGCTTGCGGGTGAGAGATGGGGGCAATACAGAAAAACAGGCGGAACCAGGAAGCGAATCATCACCGATTTTCTCATAGGAGCCCACGCAACGATTAAGGCTGAACGTTTTCTGACACGAGACAGGGGATTCTACAAATCCTATTTCCCAGAACTCGTAATTCTCTCTTGAATACCCGAAGGGATGAGACCTGACTGCTGACCATTGATTTCTGACCTCGCAACTGAGAGATGTCCTTTCTTTGTCTCAAGTCAAGGCCTGGAACTGATCCTGGCATGTCACGGCCTGAGAGTAACTCGCCCAATACTGTATCGCGGTTGCCTGGCCCCCAATTCCCACATAAGAGTCATGGGCGCTTTCGACTTAAAACTTATAATCTTATGTACGTCCCTTATTTATTACTAACTTAGCACTCCAACGTACCAGTTACTCTGGTCCGGGCCAGATAGCTTTAGGCTTGACAATATAGCTTTTTAGGCTATAATTCAAATATGTATCAACTAAAATATAGGCGACAGGCGAGAAACTATTTAGCGAGGCTACCATTTAAAATAAAATCGAGAATTGTAAATAAATTACATGAATTGAAAGAGAATCCTGATGCCCCAATTCTGGACGTTGATACATTAAAAGGGGGTGCAGGATATCGTCTTAGGGTGGGGCAGTATCGAATTATATATACGCGACATCAAGATCAATTAATCTGTGAAGTGGTCACAATCCGGCCACGAGGTGATATTTATAAGAGGTAACTATGGAATACCAGACCATAAAAGAGAAAGGTAAAGTCAAATTTGTAGTTCTGCCTGTTGAGGTATTTGAAACTCTTCTCGACCGCCTGGAGGATGAGTCTGATCTCCGCGCCATTCGTGAGGCCCAGAAAGAACCGCTCTATGATCAGAGAGAAGCGGAAGACTATATCTTTATGAATCCTGTTAAACGGGAGCGCCTTGATCGAGGATGGACTCAGAAGGATCTTGCTCAACGGCTTGGAGTAAAACAATCCACAATAGCGAATTGGGAAAGACGCGACGCGGTATACCGGAAGAGCACCAGGCAAAAATTGGCAAAAATTTTTGGCCTGGATGAAGAAAGCTTTTTGTAGGGAGCCCAGGGGGCTTGGCATGTAAGATATGCCTCATAAACCCCAACCCGCGTCCGGTGAAGGTATGTCTATTGGCCTGTAAGGCCGAGGCTTTCCCCTGCCTGCCATAGCTCTCGCCCGCTTGTCCCGCACCGAGCGGGGCTCTACTGCGGTCGCTCGAGCCCACCCCAGTGAAATATGCTTCGCCCCAGAGGAATGGGCTTCGCATTCCACGGGGTAAACGTTTCACGGGGCAGGCAGAGAGCTCAGAGATATGAATAAAAAAACAGATTCAGTGGATCTGGATTGCTGAAGGGATCGGTTAAAAGGACCATGGGGAAGCCCTTAGCGGACAAAACTAAGCAGGCTTATTTTGGTCCTGAAGGGCTTCCCGGTCGTCCCGATGGGGGTACAGCGGGACACCTGCAGCGCAAGGCTCTTAAACGATCCCATCAGATTCACAACTTACTCTTGCTCTGTGAGCCCTGCTTGCCCTGTTCAATAAACATGATAGAGAATATTTTGCCGGAAACTAGCCTGTTGGTTACTATTGATATCGGGGACCAATTGAACCCCCCCATTTAACAGGGCGAGCTCTGTGAGAGAGATCTTGAGTGGATTCCCTCGAAGTCGGCCATTTTCATCGAGGCACCTTCAGTAAATAGGTCACATGAGTGTACTAACATCCCCAAATGTTCCAAAACCACATGAACACTACATGACTCCAATCACTCACGCTCTCAACGATCTTAAGGAAAGCCACTCCATAAGTTGCCTCAGAAGCAACGTCCCTACCTCCCACTGCTAGGTTGAGGGAGGTCGGAAAGGGTGCTCTCCTCCTTCTTTTTTCTCAATATGATGCTATCCTTCCTCTTTGACGGCGAAAACGTATCACCTTCCTTGAAACCAAAAGTATCCATCAGCAATGTCTTGCTCAGAGTAATCGTTCCTGTCTTCGTA
>Ga0307380_10000391_pt1 | contig 71467 bp, 54 predicted proteins | sample UN3MG_FD_202239 | JGI IMG/M metagenome (GOLD analysis project Ga0307380, IMG submission 202239) | Soil microbial communities from Risofladan, Vaasa, Finland - UN-3 | ecosystem: Environmental > Terrestrial > Soil > Coastal area > Acid sulfate soil | place: Finland: Risofladan, Vaasa | collected... | reverse complement strand
AAACCCACGGTTCCGCTTCGCTGCACCGTGGGCTTTACTCCGCCACGCCCTTCGGGCGTTCGCCTGCGACCCCTTGACCGTAGGAGATTACACGCACCCAATCCAGAACGAGCTTGACAGGGTGCCAGTGCACGTGTAGTATACGTGTTGGGGAAAAGGAGGTGTGGCGCGGTGCAGAAGAAGCTGACGCTGACGGTTGACGAGCAGGTGTACGAGGGCCTCCACAGGGTGATCGGGGCGAGGAAGATCAGCCGGTTCATCGAGGACCTGGTGCGCCCGCACGTGGTGCGGAAGGGTCTGCGCGAGGCGTACAAGGAAATGGCCGCCGACGAGGCCCGCGAGGCCGAGGCGCTCGACTGGGCCGAGGCGACCTGCGGAGACATCGCCGATGAAGAGAGGTGAGGTCTGGTGGGTCGGGTTCGGCCCGTCGGTTGGCGGGGAGGTCCAGAAGCGACGCCCCGCCGTGATTGTGAGCAACGACGCGGCCAACCAGTTCCTCAACCGCGTCCAGGTCGTCCCCCTCACGAGCAACGTGGCGAAGCTCTATCCGAGCGAAGCCTACGTCACCGTGCGCGGGAGGAAGGCGAAGGCGATGGCCGACCAGCTCACGACGGTGAGCAAGCAGCGCCTCCTCAACAGGGTCAGCGCTATCTCTTCGAGGGAAATGGAGGGCCTGGCCCAGGCGATCAGGGTGCAGCTCGACCTGTGAGAATCGTGATTGCCCGCGAAACACGCGAAATACGCCAAACCAGAATGGCCGAACGCGAAACGCGAAACCCAAGACTCGTAACGCCCTCACCAGCGGTGCTCGTGGCCCTCGGCGAGCACTTCGCCGCGGGCTACTTCGAGGAGCCGGCCGCGTCGCCGATGCGGCGCTGGTCGCGCGCCGTGCGGCGCCGCTTCGAGCATCGGGCGCCCATGCCCTACGACGGCGGCCTGCTCTATCCCTGCGGCCCCTGCCACGTGGCCGATGAGAACCGCATCCTCTCACCGAGCTTCTCGTTCACCTGGAGCTATGGCGATGCCGCGGCGGACGAGCGGCTGAAGTCGGCCTCGCCGGAGGAGTGCGAGGCCCTCCTCGCCCTCCAGGAGACGATGCGCGCCGAACGCGACCGCCTCTGGGTCCTCCGCACGCCCCACACCGTCGGCGGCGCGGGCTACACCCACAGCATCCCCAACTACGGCCGCGTGCTGCGCGAGGGGCTCAACGAGCACGGTCGCCGCATCGCGGTCCGCCTCGATAACACCAGCGACGAAGCCACGCGAGACTTCTGCCTCGGCCTCCAGGACGTGGTGGCCGGCATCCGCGCCTGGCACGCGAATCTCATCAAGCATCTCGAGGCCTGCCCCTACAGCCGCAGCCGAGCGCGGCTCGTGAAGGCCCTCAAACAGGTCCCCTTCGAGCCGGCCCGCGACTTCTTCGAGGCCGTCGTCGCCTACAACTTCGTCTACTACCTCGACGACTGCGACAACCCCGGCCGCCTGGACCAGGAACTCTGGCCCTACTACCCGCAAGGCGGCGCGACCCGCTTGGCGCTCCTCTCGGCCTTCGCGGAAAACGTCCAGGCCAACTGGGGCTGGAGCGAGTCCATCGGCGGCACGACGCCCGACGGTCGCCCCGCCTACAACGACCTCACGGTGCTCTGCCTCCAGGCCGCACGCGGCAAGGCGAGGCCGAGCCTCCAGCTTCGCGTCCGCAAGGACATGCCCGACGAGGTGTGGGACGCCGCTCTCGACCTCATCGCCACGGGCAACGGCCTGCCCGCGCTCTACAACGAGGAGGGCTATCTCGCCGCGCTCCGCGAGGCCGGCCTAGGCATCCGCGAGGAGGACCTGTCGCTCTGGAACGGCGGCGGCTGCACGGAGACGATGATTCACGGCTGCTCGAACGTCGGCTCGCTCGACGCCGGCGTGAACCTGCCGCTGGCCCTCGTCGAGTCGCTCGACAAGCATCTCGCCGCGGCGGCCAGCTTCGACGACCTGCTGGCCGCGGTCAAGCACGATTTCGCCGTCGTCATCGGCGAGACCTGTCGCCTCGTGAGCATGGACCAGGAGATGAAGGCCCGCTTCCGCCCGCAGCCGATGCGCAGCCTGCTCATTGACGACTGCATTGACCGCGGGGTCGAGTTCAACGCCGGCGGCGCCCGCTACAACTGGAGCGTGGTCAACGTCGCCGGCCTCGCCAACGTGGCCGACTCGCTCGCCGCGGTCCGCGAGGTGGTCTTCGAGAAGCATGAGAAGACCGGCGCTGAGCTGCTCGACGTCCTCCACCGCAACTTCGAGAGCGAGGAGGCGTTCCGCCGCCGCCTCGCCCGCTGCCCGCGCTTCGGGAACAACGACCCGCGCGTGGACGACATCGCGGCCGAGATTGCGGAGCACGTCTTCCGCGAGTTCTTGAGCCATCGCCCCTGGCGCGGGGGCAAGTTCCTCCCCTCGACCATCATGTTCGTCACGTTCGCCGATGCGGGGTCGAAGGTGGGCGCGACGGCTGACGGGCGCCTTGCGGGCGAGCCGATCGCCGATTCCATCGGCCCGGTGCAGGGCCGCGACCGCAGCGGCGCGGCGGCGATGCTCGCCAGCGTGGCCCGGCTGCCGCTGCACCTGGCCGCGGGCACGCCGATCCTCAACGCCCGCTTCGCCAAGGCCCTCTTCGACACGCCGACCGGCCGCAGCCGCCTCCGCGACCTGATCGAGACGTATTTCGAGCTGGGCGGCCTCCAGCTCCAGATCAACGTCGTGGACCAGGCGGTGCTCCGCGACGCCATCGCGCACCCCGAGCGCCACGGCGACCTCATCGTCCGCGTCGGCGGCTACTCCGCCCCCTTCGTGAGCTTGCCAAGAGGCGTCCAAGAGGCTATCCTGGAACGCACGGAACACGAGGCCTGAAACTCAGGAGGACGGCCGATGAAACGCATTCTCGTCGTGTACCACTCGCAGGAAAAGGGCAACACGCGGGCGATGGCCGAGCTGGTGGCCGAGGGCTGCCGACAGGTCGAGGGCGTCGAGGTAGCGCTGGTGAACGTGAACGAGGAGCGGGTGGACATTGCCGCGGCCGAGCAGGCCGACGGCTATGCGCTCGGCAGCCCCGACTACTTTTCGTACATGGCCGGCGGCCTGAAGCAGTTCTTCGACGACCTGTGCCTCGCCGACTGGGGCGGGAAGAAGGTCAAGGGCAAGCCCTATGTGGCGTTCCTCACCCACGGCGGCGGCGGGAGCGCGATCGCGAGCATCGAGAAGCTGGCGAAGGCGATGAAGCTCGAGCCCGCGGCCCCGAGCATCGTGTGCAAGGGCGCCCCGGCGGGCGAGGCGGTCGAGCAGAGCCGACAGCTCGGCAAGGCCCTCGCCGAGCGGGTGACGCAGTGACCTGGAGTTGGAGGCCGAACCCATGAGCACCACCGACGCGGCGCCCGCCGCCACGACGGGCCAGTTCCGCCTCGTCCTGGGGGCGGGGCTGATCACGACCACGCTGGCCCTCCTCGGGGTCTACCTGGTCAACGCGTACGCGGGCGAGAACATCATGGGGTGGTACGCCAACTACGTCATCCCCGTCGGGGCCATCCTGGTGGGGCTCGTGGCGGCGAGCGGCTACGGCCTCGCCTCGTGGTTCGCAGGCGTCAAGGTCACCAGGATTCTGCTCGTGACGATCGTGGTCCTCCAGGTCGCTGCCTACTTCGCCGCACAGTACATCGAGTACGCCAACCTGCCCGCCGAGGTGAGGGAGAAAGCGAGTTTCTGGGAGTACTTCGACCTCGTGACCCGGTCGTTCAAGTTCAAGGGCCGCGACGGCCAGTGGGGCCCCGAGGTGGGCGCGTGGGGCTACGGGCTGCGGGCGCTGGAGATCGTGGGCTTCGTCCTCGGCAGCCTCATCGTGCCCATCGTGCTCTGGAAGAAGCCCTACTGCAACGCCTGCCACACGTACTTCCGCACCCGCTCGCTCGGCCTCCTGCCCGCGGGGCCGCCGATGAAGAAGCTCAAGAAGAAGGACGCCGAGGGCCAGGCCGCCTACGCGAAGGAGAAGGAGCAGACGTGGGCCGCGGGCGCGGCGCTCCTGGCCACGCTCACCGGGCACGCCACGGGGGGCCGGGCCGAGGAGTTCCGCGCCCTGCTCGCCGAGCACGCGCCGAAGGCGAAGCAGAAGGAGTATGGCAAGCTCACGCGGCGGATCGTCCTCACCGCGAGCCACTGCCCCCGCTGCCACGTGGGCTTCCTGAAGGCCACCGCGCTGGCGGGGCAGGGCAAGCAGATGCGGCAGACGCCCCTCGGCCAGGCCGCCCTCGGCCCCGGATTCGTCCGCACCGCCATTCTGGAAAGGAAGTGACGGGTGAACGTCCAGATCAAGTACTGCACGATGTGAAACTACCGCCCGACGGCTGCCCGTGTGGCGGCTGAATTGAAGCAGGCGTTTGGCGCCCAGGTGAAGCTCATCGAGGGCGCGGGCGGCGTCTTCGATGTCACGGTGGACGGCAAGCTCGTTTACTCGAAGGACAAGACGGGGCGATTCCCCGACGAGGGGGAGGTGGTCGAGCTTGCCCGGAAGCTCAAGGGCGGGTAGCACCTGCTCCCCCCGCGCGCCCTGGGGGGACAAGGCGATTGCGTTGGTCGAGTTGGTTGAGATGGCGCCGGGGAAGGGCGTGATCATCTTGACGCCGCCCGGGAACGGCGGAGCCGGGGGCCGGCAGAGTCGCATGCGCCTGCCCTGCCTTGACTTACGGTAGCCAGTCAGCGCTGAGGCCCGTCCCGCCAAGATGATCACCTCCCCTTGCGCGCGCGTGATCATCTTGATCATCTTGGCGCAGGCAGCGAGGAGAGCATGAACACTCGATTCGCGCTGGTGGTGGCGATGTTGGCTCAGGCGGTGCTGGCCGCGGGCGAGGCCCTCGCCCCGAACCTCACGGGCCAGGTGCTGGACGCGGAGGGGAGCTTCGCTCTGCCCGGCCGCGTGGCCGCGCACAAGGGCGTGCTGCGGGTCGAGGCCATCGGGCACGACGTCTGGCGCACCGAGACGGCACCCGACGGGGGCGAGGCGCACTTCGTGATCGCGTTCAAGCAGCCGATGCCGGTCGGCACGGTGCTGGCCTATGGCAAGTGGCGGGTGAGCTATCTGAAGCCCGGTGCGGCGGCCGACCCGACGAAGGAGGAGGCCTGGGTCGAGGCGGCCTACCCCGGCTCGGACAGCCACGAGCTGCGCGTGGTGCCCCTGCCACCGGGGGTCGCGACGAAGGCAGTGCGGCTCAGCGGACCGATGTCGCCCGACAGCAGCGGCAAGTTCCGCGCCGAGCTGGTCTTCGCGACGACGCTGGCGGGGCGATGCGTGAATGTCGCGCCCCTGGCCGATGTCTTCGTCAGCTCGAGCGGCCCGCGGTCGAAGGGCTTCCAGCCCGACGCGCAACTGAACGACCCGGCCGTGCTCGTCAACGGCGCGGTGAGCCACAGGAACTGGTCGAGCGGCGAGCGGAAGGAGCCGCTCTCGCCCGAGAAGCCCGAGTGGATCGTGCTCGACTGGGGCGCGCCGCGCGCGGTGCGCGGCTGCGCGGCCTTCATCGGCGCCTTCCAGCCGGGCTTCGCCGAGATCCTCGTCCAGCGGTTCACCGGCACGGGCCGCGCCGAGGGCGCGGCGACGGAAGGCTGGGAGACCGTCGGCAGGCTGACCACTCGCAAGCCCTGGCGCCCGCCGCTCTTCTGGGAGACTTACTGCGACTTCGGCCGCACGGTCGAGTCCCGCGCCCTCCGCTTCCTCGCCGTGGCCGGCACGACGAAGGAACTCGCCGCGGGGGGCGAGGGGGCCGACCCGACCGTCGTCTCCATCGGCGAACTCTTCGTGTTCGAGGACCTGGCCGACCGGCCCGCGCCCGAGCGCCTCGTGAAGCCGAGCGCGGTGCCCGAGGGCATCGTGCCCATCGCCTTCGACATGCCCCAGGGCGGCCTCGCCACGATCCAGGTCCTCGACGACAAGGGCAACGTCATCGAGAACCTCGTCTCGGGCGAGATCTTCCCGAAGGGGAAGAACACGGTCTGGTGGGACCTGCGGACGCTCGACGACTACTGGCCGCCCTACCAGCGGCCGAACCACTTCTTCCACGAGCCCTCGCCCGACGCGGTGAAGACCGCGCGGCCCGGCGCCTATCGCTGGCGGGGGCTGTGGCATCCGCCGCTGTCGCTGCACTACCTGTTCTCGTACTACCCGCTGAAGAAGCACGGGCTGGCGTGGATCACGGCGGATTCCACGGGCGGCTGGCTGGCCGACCACGTGCCGCCGCAGACGCTCGTGCGCACGGGCGACACGATGTGGGCGGGGACGTTCTGCGAGGCGGGCCACGCGCTGCTCGAGGCCGACCTCGATATGAAGAAGCTCTGGGGCTCGGGCCGCATCTGGCTCGCCTGCCCGCGCGTCCTGGCCGCCGACGGCGACTTCATCTACTACGTCGAGCAGGGCGGCTGGGTGAAGGCGAAGATCGTGATGATCCAGGTGAACCGCAAGACGAAGTCGAGCCGCCGCCTGCTCGGCCGCGACCTGGCGAAGGACGAGAAGGCCGACATCCAGGGCCTCGCCGTCGCCGGCGACCGCGCCTGGCTCGCCGACCGCGCGAAGGGCGTGGTCCTCGTCCTCGACCTCTCGAAGAACCTCGCGGCACGGCCCGCCGGCTTCGACTGGAAGATCGCCTGGAAGCTCCTCGACCACGAGCAGATGACCGTCGTGAAGGAGATTCCGCTCGAGAAGCCCGGCCGCATCCGCCCCTACGACGCCGACCACCTGGCCGCCGTGAGCGGCTCCCGCGTCGTCCTCATCCATCGGCAGACGGGCGAGGCCAAGCCCGCAGTCACCGGCCTCACGAATCCGCTCGGCCTTGCGGTGGATGAGGCTGGCAACTTCTACGTGGGCGAGATGGACCCCGTGCACCAAGTGAAAGTGTTCAGTCGCGAGGGCAAGCCGCTCCGCACCCTCGGCAAGCCGGGCAAGCACCGCGTCGGCGCCTTCGACCCCGACAACCTCGAGAGCCCCGCAGGCGTCGAGGTGGACGCCCGCGGCAACGTGTGGGTCTGCGAGTTCAACGACGACCTCAAGCGCACGAGCGTGTGGGACAAGGCAGGCCGCTGCATCAACCAGGTGCTCGGCCCGCCGATGTATGGCGGCGGCGGCGAGATCGATCCCGCCGACGAGAATCACTTCTTCTACCGCGGCAAGGAGTTCCGCCGCGACCCCAAGACGGGCGAGATTCGCCTCACCCACCTCTTCTGGCGGGCCGACGACGACCGCTACGACGTCTTCGGCAGCTACCCGTCGTATCCCTTCCGCCGCGAGCGCCGCTCGCTCTTCCGCAGGAGGAGCCAGCTCTTCTTCTCGAGCTGGCAGGGCTGGGCGCACGGCAGCAACTTGACGCTGTGGGTCTACGACAAGGACCATGTCCGGCCCGTCGGCGCCCTCGGCACGATTCCGGACTGGCTCCGCACCCGCTTCGCCGAAGGAGGGAAGGACCCGCGCTTCGGCCGCAAGGCGCTCGAGCGCGTGGACCCGAAGGTCGGATTCGCGTGGGATGCCTCGCCGGGCCGAGGCGTCCCCGCCGATGGCTTCGCCGTCCGCTGGACCGGCCGCGTCGTGGCCCCCCGCGACGGCTCCTATCGCTTCATCACGACCAGCGACGACGGCGTCCGCCTCTCCATCGCCGGCAAGCGCATCATTGACAACTGGACCGACCACGGCACCACCGAGGACGCGGGAAGCATCGAGCTGAAGGCCGGCAGCCACGACCTCCTGCTCGAGTTCTACGAGAACAGCGGCGGGGCCACCATCCGGCTCGAATGGGAGGGGCCGGGGGTGCCGCGCCAGGTCATCCCGACCGAAGCGCTTCGCGCCTCGGCCAAGCCCGACGCTCCCCGCGGCCTCACCGGCGCCTACTACGAGGCCGCCGCCCACGAGGAGGCCATCTTCGCCTGGACCGACCTCAGCGGCGACGGCAAGGTGCAGCGCGACGAGGTGAAGTTCGGCAAGATCATGCTCGGCGACAAGGTGGCCGACCGCGCGGGGGCCACCTGGCAGTTCCGGATGAACGAGAATTTCGAGGTCGCCCTGAGCGACGGCCACTACGGCGTCGCGGGCAACGCCTTCTTTCGCGTCGAGCGGCTCACAAAGGAGGGCTATCCCGTCTGGCGCCTGCCCACGGCCTTCCACACCTTCGAGGGGCGGCACGCCGCAGACGCCGTCTTCACCGACCGCGAGGGCAACGCCATCAGCCTCGACCAGTATGTGACGAGCATGGCCCCCGACGGGCGGATTCGCTGGCGCTACAGGAACCTCTGGCCCGGCCTCCACGCGGGCCACGACACCAGCGCCCTCGGCAGCGAGCCGGGTGTGCTCATCGCCCCCACCCGCTTCTTCGGCTCGGCCTGGGTCAGCCGCGAGGTCGGCGAGGTCATCTGCCTCAACAGCAACCTCGGCGCGACCTATCTCTTCACCGCCGACGGACTCTACATTGACCGCGTGTTCCGCGACACCCGCCGCGGCCTCTCGTGGCGGATGGACGCCCCGCCCTCCGACGCCCTGATGAATCAGCTCTCGCTCGGCGACGAGCATTTCGGCGGCACGTTCCAACGGGTCCGCTCGTTCGGAGTCCCGCCTTCAGGCGGTCTTTTCTCTTCGCGCCGCGAGAGCCATCGCTTCCTCTACGTCGTCGGCCAGCCCCACTGCTCGGTCGTCGAATTGCGTGGCCTCGACAGGATCCAGCGCATCAAGGGCGGCGGACTCGTCGTCACAAGAGAGCACTTCCTCGCGGCCGAGCGGTTGCGCCAGCAGCGCGCCTACACCGTCGCCCAGCCGAAGCGCGAAACCATCCTCCGCCTCAAAGGCATTACGATTGATGGAAAGGCTGATGATTGGCCCAAGGAGCGTTTTGGCGAAGGCTTTGCCCTTGGCTTCGATCCTGACCTATCCGTCCTATATGTCCTATTCGAGGGCAAAGATGACCGTGCAGTTTTCCAGAACGCCGCCAAAGCCGACGACTTCCTCGAGGCCTTCAAGACCGGCGACGTGGTGGACGTGATGCTGGAGACGCGAGGGGGCCTCGACCCGAAGCGCGCCGACGCCGCCGAGGGCGACATTCGCCTGAGCTTCACGATGGTCGGCGGCAAGCCCGCGGCCATCCTCTACGACTACGTTGTCCCGGGCACCCCCAAGGAAGCCCGGCTCCCCTTCTCCTCGCCGTGGCGGACGCTCTACATTGACCGCGCGGCGATCCTCGCGGAGGCGAAAGTCGCCGTCGAGCGCAAGGGCGACCGTTACGTCCTCGAGGCCGCCGTCCCCTTGGCTGCCATCCACCTCGACCCCGCCAAGACGCCCACCCTCCGCGGCGATGTGGGCCGCGTCCTCTCCGACCAGACCGGCACCCGTGCCGTGGACCGCGTCTACTGGGCCAACCAAAACACCAAGATCATGTCCGACGTCCCCTCCGAAGCCCGCCTCCAGCCCAACCTGTGGGGGACATTCGTGTTCGCACCGCCCAAGTGAGGCCAGGCTGTCGCCCTGCAGCTCGCTAGAAGCATCGGCCTAATCAGGCGCATTGTTCAGGCAACCGCAGTTCGTCATAGCGTCCTGGGACGAAGAGCCTGAACCCTCTGGATCAGCTCCGAAATGTAGCCTAACGCCTCGTTCAGCCCTGGAAAGTAGTTGGTAGGATGGGCGCACTCATTCCTCTTATTCAGGAGTCCGTGGAGGGCTTTCATCTCAGTCTTGTCGCACAGCCCCATAGCCCTGCATGCTTCTATGATGGCGTAGTCCGATTGGTCACGGACATCCTCGACAGTGCCCAACTTCCACAGAGGTCGCACGCGACCGAGAGAGACAAACCCGTCAGAACCGAGCTTCTCCTCAAGGAAGTCCATGAACCCCGCCCAGGCCATTACATGCGCTGCTCTGAATAGGCCATTCTCCACGCATCGCAACGCTTGTCGGAATAGCTCGTCTTGCTTGAGTGTCAGCCCACCCAATGCCTTGTAGGTTTCTGTCAGATTGACTACTCGGGAGCGCGCGGCCTCCTCGAAGGCCAGGATGGCGTGAGCTTCCTTCTCGAAAGCTCGCGCCCTCTTGATGGTCTGGAGAAGGGTGGGAAGCACTGAATGCCTCACGACAGAAGGTGCTTCTTCATGGCTTCGAAAAGCTTCTCGTAGATGGCGGCATCATCCGTTGCTGGCAACTGCAGTTGGATGTTCAGGTTGACTACCAGCCCACCGGTAGACTGCTTGCTGCTCCCAGGGGCCGGCGGAACTCGCACCACGCCCTTTCCCTCTGTCACCTTGTCCGCAGCAGGCTCGGCGGCATCGAAGTCTGCAAGTTCCACCAGTGCCTTGAAAGTGTTCACCATCAGGGAAACAACTCGCGCACCAACACTGGAGTGTGTGCTGAAAAAGTTGCGGAGGGCCTCGGTGTCCTTCTGGTGGGCTTCAGGGTACGTCGCGAACAGGGCGCGATATGCCTCCCTGACCGCGACGGCCATGACAGCGGGTGCCGTTTCTTTGTTGCGGTATGCGCCCCAACGTTCAGTAGGGACTCCACCGTTGTCGACGAAACCAAGGGATTTCATGATGGTCAAGAGGTACCGATCGTTCTTACTCTTGAAGCCGAGCGCCTCAATCCACTTCATGGGGACCTTATCAGGCTTGCCCACTTCTTGAAGCTGGCCGAAGAACCTCTTCACATTCCCGGGGCTGAGTGTGTATGGGAAATCCGCCATTTCGCGACTCCTTTCCGGAGCAGATGCCCGGCTAATCCCATTGCACTGCGTCAGCGTCTGGATAATACCAGCCGCTCACGCCTCCAAGTATACGCGGGGATCCATGAATTGCAAGAGGCATCACCATGTCGTTTGGACCTAGCGTGTCGAGGCGCCCAGGAACGCGACACCATGCTGCGGAAGCCCCGGGGATCTGGTGTTGGTGGTTCCTACCTCATCGCGTTGCCGGGAATACGCGACAGCGTCGCGTGGATCTGGGTATTACGAACATGTCTGGAAAATCGCAGACACCGTCTGCGAAATCCGAATCAGTGATTCGGAAATCCGCTCGACGCGAGACGGGGAATTTGCCAGACGCTATCTGGCATATTGCAGGCGTCGCCTGCAATTTCCGAAACGCCGTCTCGGGAATCCGGATTCTTCAGACGGCGTCTGAACAATTGTCAACACCGTTGACAATTTACGCGACGCTGTCGCGTAAATCGTGGATGTTGACTGAGGTGCAGCGGCGCGATACGATGTCGCGGAGGGAGGATGTCCCGCCCACTATGCAGGGCGGCAACGCAGCAATGTTGCGGGCGGGGCGTCTCTGCCCCGCGAAGAAAGCAAAGAGATGAAGATGCGCTCAAGTCGGCTCGTCGCGCCTCTTGGACTACTGGCCCTGTCTTTCTCTCAAGTCAGCCTCGCGGAACGAACGCTGAACCACGGGCTGCATGCGGTGCCTGCGCCGGCGAAGGTGGCGATTGACGGCGACCTCGGCGAGTGGGACACGTCGGGGGCCATCGTGTGCTGCAAGGATGTCGAGCATCTGCTCGACACGGAGAGCGTGCGCGTGGCGGCGATGTGGGACGCCGAGGCGCTTTACCTGGCCTTCGTGTTCCGCGATGCGACGCCGATGGTGAACAGGATTGACCCCGTCACGATGGTCGGCAATGGCTGGCGGTCCGACGCGGTGCAGCTTCGCTGCAACATGGCCGGCTTCATCAGCCACGTGGATTGCTGGTACTACACGCCCGGCCGCAAGCCGGCGATGACGATTCACTACGGCCCGGTCGGCGTGAAGGATGCGAAGATTGGCCGCCCCGTCTACCCCGAGCAGCTCGGCGCGCAACAGGCGTTCCGCGCCGCGCCCGACGGCCGCGGCTACACGCAGGAGATCAAGCTCCCCTGGAAGGTCCTCACCGCCGATGGCAAGGCACCCGCCCGCACGGCCGACTTGCGCCTCGGCCTCGAGACGTTCTGGGGCGACGCCGACGCGCAGACCTGGCCCCGCAGCCGCGTGACCGACAACCTGGCCGACGGCGAGACGCAGACCGATTTCTTCTGGACGAACACGAAGGCCTGGGGCCGCCTGATTCTCGAAGACAAGGGCAAGCTCTCGCTTCCGCCCCCACCCTGGATGGCCGCGAGGCGCGCCGAGCCGCCCGGCCTCGTGCCCATCACGTTCGAGATGCCCCGCGACGGCTTCGCCTCCATCGCCATCGAGGACCTGGCGGGCAACCGCGTGTGCAGCCTGCTCGGCGGCGCCAAGTTCCCCCAGGGCAGCCACACCATCTTCTGGTCGGGCCTCACCGACCGCAACGAGCCGCTGCCTCTCGGCAAGTATCGCTGGGTCGGCATCACGCGCGGCGCCATTGACGTTCGCTGGCTCATGAGCTTCTACCAGCCGAATCGCGCGTGCCCGTGGGCGAACAGCGACGGCACCGGCGCCTGGGGGCCGGACCACGGGAACCTCCAGTGCGTGGCGACGGGCGAGGGGCGGGTCTTCCTCGGCGGCCTCGGGGCAGAAGCCGGGTTCCCCCTCTTCGCAGTTGACGAGCAGGGCAACAAGCTCTGGACGGCCAAGAGCGGCGAGCCCGACCGCCTGGCCTTCTGCGAGGGCGTTCTCTACGCCTACACGAGCCGAGGCGACAGCAACTGGCTGGGCATCACGCCGCGCGGCCTCATGCAGTTCGAGGCCGCGACGGGCAAGTGGCTCGACCTCAAAGGCCCCGATGGCAAGCCGACGAAACGCCTGGCGCTCCTCGGCGACAAGGAGACCGCGGCAGGCTTCGCCGCGCTGCCCACCGGGCTGTTTCTCTCGATCAAGGACAAGTCGCTCGTCCGCATGTTCGACCGCAACACGCTCCAGCCCGTCCGCGACTTCCGCGTGGACGCCGCGGGCGAGCTGTGCGCCGCGGGCGGCGGCCGCCTGCTCGTCGCGGCGAAGCGCGGCCTCATCGAGCTGAGCGTCACGACGGGCGACATCCGCCCCGTCGTCAGGGGCGACTTCAGCGCGGCACAGGCCATCGCCCGCCACCCCGACGGCACGGCGTATGTGGCCTTCGGCGCGCCGCTGCACCAGGTGCGGACCTACTGGCGCGACTTCCTCGGCCGCCGCCGCGTGACCGAGATCGGCAAGCGCGGCGGCCGCACGCAGAACGGCTGGTACGAGCCGTCGGAGGGCTTCCTCAACCCCAGCGGCCTTGCCCTCGATTCCGACGGGCGCCTCTGGGTCGTCGAGAACACGCAGCGGCCCAAGCGGGTGAGCGTGTGGAGCGGGCGGCGCTGGCGGCGCGACTTCATCGGCGACACGGGCTACGGCGGCGGCGGCGTCATCAACCCGCTCGACCCCACGATGGCCTTCTACCGCGACATGCAGTTCCGCATCAACCTCGATACGGGCGAGTGGACGCTTCGCCAGATCGGCCTCGTCCTGCCCGAGGGGGCGGGCCGCCTCGGCATCGTCGTGGGGCAGGGCGACCACGCCACGGGCGGCAACGTGGACGCCGAGTACATGATGGCCTGCAAGGGCCGGGCCTACATCCACAAGTGTCGCGGCGCGAGGCAAGTCTTCCGCGAGCGGCCCGACCGCCGCTGGGCGCTATGCGTCCACGTTGACCCCCAGAAGAAGCTGGCGTGGCTCGACCGCAACGACGACTGCGTGGTGCAGGAGGACGAGGTGGTCCGCGGCGGCAGCGCCGACTGGGGCGGGACCGACTACTGGGGCCTCCGTCCCTCGCAGACCCTCGACCTCTTCTTCAGCCGCGGCGTCGAGAAGCCCGGCCTGCGCCTCCGTTGCGTCGCCGTCACGCCCGGCGGCACGCCGCTGTACGACCTCACGCGCTTCGAGCCCATGGCCGGCGAGTGCCAGAACGGCATCGGCCTGCGCGACGGCAGCTACAACAGCGGCTGCGCCGGCGAGCGCGGCGACTACTTCAGCGAGATGCGCCGCATCTGGCCCGCCGGCGTCGCCGCCCGCACCTTCTGGTTCCGCGGCGAGCACACGGGCCGCTGGACCTATCGCCTGCCCGAGCCGGGCGTCGTGCTCTACCCCTTCCAGGCCCACGGCGTGGCCGACGTGCCCGAGATGGGCGGCGAGGTCGTGTGCTGGGTCTCCGACTTCGGCCAGCGCTACCTCTTCACCGACGACATGCTCCACGTGGACCAGCTCTTCGCCGACGCACGCGCGAGCTTCGAGAGCTGGCCCGACAGGCCCGAGCGCGGCTTCGTCGCCAACCGCATGGCCCCTGGCCAGGAGTCGTTCCACGGCTACTTCACGCGCCTGGTGGATGGCCGCTACGTTCTGACCAGCGGCTTCACCGACTGCCGCGTGTTCGAGGTCAAGGGGCTCGACACCCTGCGCCGCATCAGCGGCGAGACCGAGATCCGCCCGCAGCACCTGCCCCGCATGGCCGAGATTCGCCAGTTCCGCCTGACCGGCGGCAAGGGCCGCGGCAGTGCCGCCATCAAACGGGCAGCCAAGCCTGTCGCCCTCGACGGCAAGCTCGACGAGTGGTCCCGCGAGGGCGCGGTCGAGATCAAGGTGGACGCCGACCGCGGCGCGCGAGTGGTGACGGCGTACGACGACGCAAACCTCTACGTCGCGTGGGACGTCCGCGACCCCAGCCCGATGCTCAACAAGGCCCCGCGCTGGGAGCTCGCCTTCAAGGGCGGCGACGCCGTGGACCTCTGCTGGCGCGCGCCCGGCGGCAAGCTCGACGAGGCGGCCCCTCGCGCGGGCGACCTGCGGCTCCTCATCACCGAACTCGACGGCAAGCCGCGAGCGGTTCTCTACCGCCCCGTGTCGGCGACGAAGCGGCCCTTCACCTTCGATGCCTTTGAGGGCGCCGGCCGCCCCAACGCCGTGACGATGGACGAGGTGCGCCTGGCCGACGAGGTGAAGGCGGCGATGGGGAAGGGGAGTGCGGGCTACACCGTCGAGGCCGCCATACCGTGGGCGCTTCTCTCAGCAGACGCGGGACGGGGACGTCCCGCCTACAATGCTCCGAAGCCGGGAGCCGAGGGGCGGATTGACTTCGGCGTCCTCTTCAGCGACCCGAAGGGCACGGCCACCGCCCTGCGCGCCTGCTGGCACAACCGCGACACCAACATCGTCAGCGATATCCCCACCGAGGCGCGCCTCCAGCCCAACCTGTGGGGCACGCTGCTCATCGGCGGCGGCCAGTAGTCTGCTTGCATGCGGCGGGCCATTCGATTAGAGTCCCGCCACCAGACGCGAAACCATCCCTCTCAGGAGCAAGCCATGTTCAAGTGCGCGTTTCTGGGCTGCGGGCCGAGAGCGAGAGGACACGCCAGGGCCTACAAGGACGTGCGGCGCGGCAAGATCGCGGCCATCTGCGACCTCGATGAGAAGCGGCTGAACGACTTCGGCACCGAGTTCGGCGTCGCGACCCGCTACCGCGACGCGCACGAGATGCTCGAGCGCGAGAAGCCCGACCTGTTGCACATCGTCACCGTGCCCGGCCTGCGCGTGCCGCTGATGACGATCGCCGTCGAGCACAAGGTGCCCGTGGCCATCGTCGAGAAGCCCATCGCCCTCCAGGGCGAGGACTGGCGGGCGATCAAGGCCCTCGGCGAGCGCGGCCCCACGAAGTTCGCCGTCAACACCCAGCTCCACTTCCACGCCCGCAACCTCGCGCTCAAGCACGACGTGGCCGAAGGCCGCATCGGCGACGTGCGGTTCGTTGACGTCAGCGCCCGCTCGACCCCGCTCGATCAGGGCGTGCACGTGCTCGAGCTGGCCCACAGCTACAACGGCTTCGAGCCGTTCGCGAGCGTCTTCGGGCAGGTGGGCGGACCCGAGGACCTGGCCTCGCGCCAGCCCGCGCCCGCGATGGCCGCCGCGAGCCTGCGCTTCGCCAACGGCGTGAGCGCGATGATGGTCTGCGGCCTGTGCGCCCCGCTCGCCACGACGCAGGAGAGCCGCTACCACCACAAGCGCATCTCGGTCTACGGCACCGGGGGCTTCGTGCAGTGGACGATGTGGACCTGGGAGCGGCAGACGCACGACGCGGGCTACGAGAGCGGCGCCCACAACTACGGCATCGAGGACGACCTGGCCCAGGCGCGCCTCACCGAGGCCTGCTTCGACTGGCTCGGGGACCCCGCCAAGCCGCACCCGTGCCGTCTCGAGCGGTCGCTCGCCCAGTTCAACGCCATCCTCGGCCTCTACACCAGCGCCCTGAGCCACAAGCCCGTCGAGCTCCCCTGCGACCCGCCCGACGGCCTGCTCGAGGCGCTGAAGGCCCGGCTGACCAGCGTCGCGTGAGGCTGCGTGCCGAAGTGAGGACGGAGGAGTGTCTGTGACGCGAGGCAAGGCCCTTCCCGACGACTACGCGGGGCTGCTCGTTCAGGTCAAGGAACGCGTCCGCGCCGCGCAGTACGAGGCGCTCCGCGCGGTCAACCGCGAGCTGATCGGCCTCTATTTGGGATATCGGCGGGCTGATCGTGGAGCGGCAGAAGGGCGACACGTGGGGCAGGTCCATCGTCCAGCGGCTGGCGCGCGACCTGCGGCGAGAACTCCCCGGCGTCAGGGGATTCTCAGCTCCCAACCTGTGGCGAATGAAGCAGTTCCACGAGGAGTACCGAGATGCCCCAAAACTCTCACCACTGGTGAGAGAAATCAGTTGGACGAAGAACGTCGAGATTATGATGCGCTGCAAGGACCCGCTGGAGCGCGAGTTCTACCTTCGAATGACCCGCAAGTTCGGCTGGAGCAAGAACGTCCTCATCCACCAGATCGAGAACCAGTCGTACGAGAAGGCTCTGCTGAACCAAACGAACTTCGACCGCGTCCTGACGCCGGCCGTCCGCGCCCAGGCGAAGCTGGCCGTCAAGGACGAGTACACGTTTGATTTCCTGGAGTTGGGCGCGGAGCATTCCGAGCGGCAGCTCGAGCGGGCGCTCATCGCGCGGGTGGAGGGCTTCCTGCGCGAAATGGGGGGGCACTTTGCCTTCGTCGGCGGGCAGTTCCGACTGGAGGTAGCCGACAAAGAGTACTTCGTGGACCTGCTCCTCTTCCACCGCCGCCTGCGGTGCCTGGTTGCCGTTGACCTCAAGATAGGCGAGTTCGAGCCGGAGTTCGTCGGCAAGATGCAGTTTTACCTGGCGGCTCTCGACGATCTCGTGAGGCTGCCCGACGAAGGGCCATCCATCGGCATCATCCTGTGCAAGTCGAAGGACCGCACAATCGTCGAGTACGCGTTGCGCGACTCCGCGAAGCCCATTGGTGTGGCGTCCTATCGCATCGTGTCGCGGCTGCCCCGCGAATTGCGCGGCCAATTGCCGCCGCCGGACGAAATCCGAGGGCTCCTCGACCAGGTCGAGTGAGCCCCCTTAGCAAGGAACTTTTGATGAAGCACGCAAGCCTCGCCTGCATTGTTGCCGCCTGCGTTCTCGCCACGGGCAGTGGCCAGGCCACCGAAACCGAAAACCTCGGCATCCAGGTGCTGCCCGCGCCGGGGAAGGTGGTCGTGGACGGGAAGGCCGACGACTGGGACCTCTCAGGCGGGGTCTTCGCCTGCGGCGACGCCGAGAACCTGCGCGACAAGCTCGCCTGCTGGTTCCACCTGATGTACGACGCCGATAACCTCTATCTCCTCGCCCGCTGGGTTGACGAGACGCCGATGAACAACCCCGGCAGCTCGCGCGGCGACTACGGCTTCGCAGGCGACTGCCTTCAGACCCGCCTCGTCACCGCCCCCGGCGACCGCGACAAGGAGCGCACGACCCACGTCACCGCCTGGCTCGACCGCGACGGGATTGACGTCGTTGACCTCGCCTACGGCAAGAAGTTCAACGAGGGCGGAATGAAGGACGCCCAGGCCCAGGGCGCCGTCCAGGTGTTCGCGAAGAACGCCGACGGCAAGGGCTACGTCCAGGAGATCTCCATCCCCTGGAAGCTGCTGTGCAAGGACGCGGGGCAGGGACGCCCCGCCCACATTCCCAAGGCCGGCGACGAGATCGGCGTGACCCTCGAGCCCAACTTCTGCACCGAGGCCCGCTTCCGCATCACGATCAAGGACATCTTCAAGGCGGGCGTCGTGCCCGACCGCGTGTTCACCTTCATGTCGAGCCAGTGCTGGGGCACGGGCACCCTCGAGGCGAAGGGCAACGTGCCGCCCCGCAAGCTCCGCCTCGCCGACGGCCGCGAGTTCAAGACCGCGATGGAGAAGGGCCTGCCGGTCGTGGACTGGACGGGGCTGATTCGCACGAAGGAGCTTCAGGGCTTCGAGACCATCGCCTTCACGATGCCCGAGGACGGCTATATCTCGCTCAACATCCGCGACAAGGATGGCCTCGTCGTCCGCCAGCTTCTCAACGCCGAGTTCCGCACGAGGGGCAAGCACACGGTCAAATGGGACGGGTTGACGACCCCCAACTGGCGGCAGCCCGGCCAGCCCGTGGCCCCCGCCACCTACACGTGGGACGCGCTGTGGCACAAGGGCATCGGCCTGCGCCTCGTGGGCTGGGCGTGCAACGGCGGCTCTGCCCCCTGGGACGGCCCGAGCGGCAAGACCAACTGGGGCGGCGACCACGGCCTCCCCTACGCCTGCGACGCCGACAAGGAAAAGGTCTACCTCGGCTGGAGCGGCGCCGAGGCCGGCAAGGCCCTCGTCGCCTGCGACCTGGCGGGCAACGTCCAGTGGCGCCTCAGCCGCGGCGGCATGTCGGGCGCCGAGATGGTCACGGTGGACGGCGGCACGGTCTACGCGATGAACTGGGATGGCAGGCTCTTCCGCGCCGACGCCAAGACGGGCGGCTTCACCGACTGGGCGGGAAGCGGCTCGACCGACCTTGACGTGCGGCCCCTCGTCGGCGTCAAGCTCGACGAGAAGGAGCGGGCCAACTGCCTCCACGCCCGCGACGGCAAGGTCTACGTCGGCTTCACCAAGCGCGACGCCGTGCTCGTCCTCGACGGCAAGACCGGCAAGCTCCTCAAGAAACTCGCCGTGCCCGCCCCCGTTGACATCGAAGCGGCCGGCGACAAGCTCTTCGTCATCTCCGGCTGGAAGGCCGCGCTGGCCGTGAACCCGCAGAGCGGCGAGGCCAAGCCCTTCGTCGAAGGGCTCGAAAGCGCCCACGCCATCGCCCTCGATCCCAAGGGGAACGTCTACGTCGGCGTCCGCGACCCCGACAACCAGGTGCTCGTCTACGGCTCCGACGGCAAGCTGCTGAAGACGATCGGCCGCAAGGGCGGGCGAGCACTCCTCGGCCCCTGGCAGCCCGACGGCCTGCGTTTCGTCAACGCCCTCACCGTGGACGCCAAGGGCCAGCTCTGGGCGATGGAGGCCGACGACAAGCCCAAGCGCGTCAGCGTGTGGAACACCGAGACGGGACAGCTCGTCAGGGAGTTCTTCGGCCCCACCGCCTACGGCGCCCTCGGCGGCGCCATCAACCCGCTTGACCCCTGCGTGATGGTCGGCCACTCGTGCGAGTGGCGCATTGACCCCAAGACCGGCCGCGACACCTGTCTCGGCACGATCACCCGCGACGGCGTGAGCAACGCCCGCTTCGCCATCGGCGCCAACAGGCGGCTCTACCTCGCCCTCGCCGCCAACTGGATGGGCAACGTCGGGCCGCTCAAGATCTACGAGCGGCTGGGCGACGCCGACTATCGCCTCCGCACCGTCGTCTACTACGCCGACAAGGACGGCGCCGAAATCCCCCTCACCGCCCACGGCAAGAAGGCCGACGCCGCGATGACGATGGTGTGGGCCGACGCCAACGGCGACGGCGAGCGCCAGCCCGACGAGCTGAGCGGCGCGCCCGGCGAGATGCGCTTCAGCGGCTGGTACATGAGCGTCACGCCCGACCTCACGCTCTACAGCGGCGACGCCCAGTTCAGGGTCGCCGGCTTCACCGCCTGCGGCGCGCCGAGATACGACCTCGCCAAGCCCACCAAGATGCCCCTTGCCGGCCTCGGCTCGGCCGACGGCACGCTCGTGCTCAAGGGCGGCGACTACGGCGTGGACATGAGCTGGTTCCAGTGCGCCGACATCGCCAAGGGCAAGGTGACCTGGCGGTACCCCGACAACTTCGTCGGCGTCCACGGCAGCCATCGCGCCGTGCCGCCCGAGGTCGGCATGATTCGCGGTTCGTACGGCCCCTGCGGCGCCGCGAAGCTCCCCGAGCCCATCGGCAACGTCTGGGTCATCGCCACCAACGTGGGCGAATGGCACCTCCTCACGGGCGAGGGCTATTACCTCACCAGGCTCTTCCAGGGCGACCCGATGAAGATGGCCTTCCCCGACCAGGCCGTGCCGGGGGCCATCCTCGACAACGTGCCGCCCGGCATGGGCGGCGAGGACTTCGGCGGCTCCATCGCGGCCACGCCCGACGGCCAGCTCTACCTCCAGGCCGGCAAGACCGGCTTCTGGAACATCAAGGTCGTCGGCCTCGACGCGGTAAAGCGCCTCGAAGCCGACCGCCGCGGCGGCGTGCTCGGCCTCCTCGGCCGCAAGGACGACCGACGCATCGCCATCACCGAGAAAGAGGTCGCCCAGGCGCGCGTCCTCCGCGAGAAATACCTCCAGGAAGCCGTCGGCACCCGGCGGCTCACCGTCAAGAAGCTCACGCCCACGTTCACCGGCGACGTTGGCAGAGACTTCAAGGACGCCCAAATCATCAGCTACAAGAAGCAGGACGACGCAGCGGTCCGCACCGCCGCGGCCTGGGACGACGCGAATCTCTATCTCGCGTGGGACGTGAAGGACGCGACACCGTGGGTCAACGGCGCCGAGGCCCCCGAGTTCCTCTACGCCGGCGGCGACACGGTGGACTTCCAGCTCGGCACCGACCCCAAGGCCGACCCGAAGCGGGGCGAGGCGGCTCTCGGCGACCTGCGCCTCTCGATCGGCCCCTTCAAGGGCGCGCCCACCGCCGTCCTCTTCCGCCCGAAGTCCGCCGAGAAGACGCCCAAGAAGTTCTACTCGGGCGTCGTCCGCGACGGCTACACCGTCGAGAGCGTCACCGTCCTCCCTGTGGGCGGGGCCTCTGTGCCCCGCGTCCAGATCACCGTCACCGTCCACCGCGACAAGAAGGGCTACGCCGTCGAAGCGGCGATTCCCCTGGCCGCGCTCGGCATCAAGCCGACCGATGGACTGGTCCTCCGCGGCGACTTCGGCGTCACCCACGGCGACGCCGCGGGCAAGGACACCGTCCTGCGCACCCACTGGAGCAACCAGGCCACCGGCATCGTCAACGACGAGGTCTTCGAGCTCAAGCTCGAACCCCGCAACTGGGGCGAGCTGATCTTCAAGCCGTAGGGGCAGCCCTGCGTCCCGCGCTCTGGGCGCACTATCCCCCCCGCACCTTGCGATGCGGCAACGTCCCCGCCCCAACCTCCCGCAGGTTTCAAACCTGCGGGAGGTTAGAGCAGGGCCAAACCGAATTGTCAAAGAACAGGCGCAGCGGCCCGACGCGGCGGAGTTGGCTATGCCGCTCGCCGGCCGCCTCCGAGCCTCGCTCGAATCGAGGGACGTCCTGCCTGCCGGCCAGGCATCGGCCTCTCGACCGGGTTTCTTCCAACCCGGCGGGGCGACTTCTTCAGCCTTGGGATAGGGGCCTTCTTCGTCGCCCTCCGAGCGCCGCTCGTACCACGGAACAATGCCCCATCTCCGGGCGGGGCAGTCTCCCGTGCGTAGTCTATCGCCCCAAGGGGGGCTGGATTGGCAAAGAGCAAGGGACCACAGGGACCTAAGGGACAAAAGGGACACAAGGCTGCCCGGGTATCGGTCCCTTGGGTCCCTGTGGTCCCTCTCGTCCCTTCTTCCCCTCCACCCTGATCTACGCATCGCGTCCGACGACTCGCCAGTAGCTCCGGGGCTTATGGCGACGGGCTGGGTCGCAGGAGGTTGGGATTACAACACTTCGGCCTGGAGTGCTCGACGCAAGAAAATCTTTCTGTACTGCCAAATGTCCGCTTACATACGCTTTGGCCCCAATCGCCGCGCGCCGGGCTTGACGGCCCCCGCCCGGTCGGCTACCATGCGTCGGCCCGCCTCTGGTCACTTCGCCAGTGCCCCGTGCGCCTCGCGCGCGGTTCGGCGGGGATGAATGGATGGGTGGATGGGTGTCAGGCAATCATCCATTCATCCAGCCATCCAATCATCCCCTCCAGTCGCGGCCTCGGGCCGCCTTACGTGAGGACCGCCCACATGAGAACCGCACTGCGATGCACTATCGTCCTTCTGTCCGCCTCCTCGGCCCTCGCCGACACCTGGTTCGTCCGCCAGACCGGCAACGACCAGGCCGACGGCAAGACGCCGAAGACCGCGTTCGCCTCGGTGCTGCGAGCCGTGCAGGCGGTGAACCACGGCGATTCCATCGTCATCGGCCCGGGCACCTATCGCTGCGCCGCGCTCCTGGCCGAGCGCTTCGCCGCCGACGGCACGCCGATGGCCATCACGGGCGACGAAAGCGGCAAGCTCACGGGCGACAAACCCGGGCCTGTCGTCCTCGAGCCGGCCAACCCGATGGAGCCGGCGCTATACCTCTACCGGCTGCGATGGGTGGTGGTCTCGGGCCTCACGTTCCGTGGCGGCGGGCAGGGGCTTAGGGTGGAGAAATGCCTCCACGCGCTGGTCGAGCGCTGCACGTTCGACAGCCTCTCGCTCAGCCTTGCAGCGGAGGGCGGCGAGGGCCTAACCGTGCGTAGCTGCGTCTTCTGGCGCTGTGGCATCGGCGTGGCGCTTCGTGGGGCTAAGGATGCGCTCATCGAGCATGTCACGGTTGTCGGTTCTGCCACTGCCGGGCTACTTCTGCTCGCCTGTGGGGATGGTTGCCTGCGCAACTCGATCTTTACGGCAAACAATACGAACTTCGTTGCCGATGGAGTCTCCGCGTCAGCCCGCTTCTTCCCCAATGAGGGCCCCGTATGTGGCTGGGAGAGCGACCTGAACGTCATCAGCAGCACAACGGGGCCGTGGGGCGCCGTACCCGTTATCGCTAATCCCTATGAGTGGCACACAGCGTCGGGAAACGACCGCAACAGCATTCATATGGCACCCAGCTTCGTTGACGCGACCTCGGGTGACCTGCACATTGACCCCACCGTGGCCTGGAGCGGCGGGCTGCCGGGGATGCACGTTGGTCTTCAGATCACCGACTGGCCAGCGCGCGACCGTGACGGCAAGGCGTTCCGCACCCACGACCTGCATAGGACGAGCCCCGGAGCATTCGACTACCCTGATCCACGACTTACAGCGGGGTGGCGCAAGATCGCTACGCTGAAGGGTGAAGGCCCGCGGCGGAGCGCCGGCGTCTATCGGGCCGATGGCTCGCTCGTGCGGACGCTGCTGGCCGATGCAGTCGGCGTGACCGACCTGTACTGGGATGGGCTGGATGACCTCGGGCAGCCCGCGCCCGCCGGCGAGTACGAGGTGCGGAGCGTGAGCCACGACGTGCGGATCGTGGACGATGGGGCGATGGGCGACAATGGAGCCGCGATGGGGGCGTACAACTGCGACAACGCCGACCGCGTGGTGGCCCTGCCCGACGGCGGCTTCGTGATCACCACAATCTACGACGAGGCGGGCTATCCGCTACGGCGCTACTCATCGTCCGGCCAGCCGGTCTTCGCCGCGAACTTCGCCGAGAAGGATTTCACCGGGGGCCTGGCCCTTGTGGGCGGGGGCTCTGTCCCCCGCGAAGGGGAAAGGGAGAAGACGCGGGGCACGGAGGCCCCGCCCACAATAGAAGAGGACGGCTTCATCGGCGCGGTGGGCAAGGGCGAGGGGACGAAGCTCATCCGCCTCACGGCCTCGTGCGAGCGGGCGAAGATGGCCAACGGCGCCGACAGCTATCCCATCTTCGCCGCGGGCGAGAAGGCACCGGGCGGCGTCGCCGGCGTCGCTGTCATCGGGCCGACAGCTTTCGTCGGCATCGCCGATCTGAATCTCGTCCGCGCGTTCGACCTCGCTACGGGCCAGAAGAAGAGCGACTGGCCACTCCCCGGCGCGGGCGACGTGGCGAGCGACGAGAAAGGCGTCCTCTGGGCCATCGCGGGCAAGGAGGTCGTCTCCCTCAAGCCCGACGGCACGGTGGACAAGCGCTATGCGACGGGCCTCGATACGCCGCAGTACCTCGCGGCAGGAGCGGGACGCCTCGCCGTCATTGACCGCAAGGCGGCCAAGGTCGCCTGGCTCGATGCCGCGAATGGCAAAGTGCTCCGCGTCCTCGGCAAGGAGCGGCCGAAGGGGGAGTGGACGCCCGTGGCGCCCGACCTCTTCAGCGACCCGCGCGACGCGGCGATCACGCCCGACGGACGCCTCCTCCTCTGCGAGCACGCCCGCCTCCGCTGCCTCTGGCCCGAGAGCGGCAAGGTGGCCTTCGAGGCGCTGAGCAACTTCATGGACACCGCAGTCGTCCACCCGACGAAGCCCGAACACGTGTACTGCTGGCCGGGCATCTTCCGCGTGGACCCGAAGTCGGGCGCCTGGGAGTGGCTGGTCGAAAGCCCCCGCGGCAGCGTGACGGTCGAGGGCGAGAAGAAGCCGCGAAGCCTCTCGCCCGGCTCGCCCCACGGGGCGGTCGTGCTCGGCGGGCGGCCCTTCATCTTCTACTCCAACCTCGCCGGCACGGGCCGCCTCCTGCTGCTCGACGTGAGCGACCCGCTGAAGCCCCGAACCGCCCTCGACTACGACAACCGCCACAAGGTGCTCGACGGTTGGGCCTATGCCACCGTGGCCTTCACCAAGGGCGGCGACCTCATCGCCGGCGGGCACTACGGCCTCCAGTTCAAGCGGATCCCCTTCAAGGGCCTCGACGGCCAGGGCAACCCCGCCTTCGACTTCGAGCACCCCGTCGTCCTCGGCCCGAAGGAGGACCCCTCGCCCCGCAAGATGAAGTGCATCGAGGCCATCGCCGCCGACCGCGTGACGGGCGATATCTACTACCTCGCGGTGACCGACCTCTATAACAAGATGGTGCCCGGCTGGGGCGCCGACGGCGCAGGCGTCGGCCGCAGCGCGCCCGACGGCTCGCCCCTCTGGTTCGCCCTCAGCTCGGGCGGCAACTACATGTCGATCAGCGCCGTCAACGACGGCAGGAACGCCTGGGTGATGGCGGCCAAGAGTTTTGGGGGGCAGATTGACCTCTTCACCGCCGACGGGCTGCGCCTCGCCACGGGCAACTGGGCCTGGCCGTGCAACTACGGCATCGGCTTCGTGGACCTCCGTTACGGCGTCCACGCCTACATGCGTCCCGACGGCAAGCCGGGCGCCTACGTGGAGGACGACGCGATTGGCCGCTTCGCCCGCTGCCGCGTCGAGGGCGCCGACACGGTCGAGCGCACGGTCACCCGTTTCACATGGAACGGCTCCGAGGCCAAGGGGGGCACGCCACCGCTCCCCGACAGGACGCAGGGCAAGCCCGTCGAGCGGCTTCTCACAATCCCCAAGGTGCCCGAGCTGAAAGTCAGTGGCGACTGGGCGCCCTGGGAGAAGGCGGGCGTTGTGCCGCAGATCGTGATGCTGCCTACACCTGGGTTCCGCCGCTCCGTGCCCGACGACCTGTGGCAGACCTTTCGTGCGGGCACGGCCATCGGGGCCATCGCCCACGACGGCGCAAGCCTCTACGCCATCTTCCTCGTCGCCGACGACTCGATGCACTTCGACGACCCGAAGGGCAACGCGCTCTGGATGTACGACTGCGTCGAGCTCTGGCTCGAGGAGGAACAGTTCACGCTCGGGATGACCACCAACGGCTCGCCCGCGATGTTCAAGCACCGCCACCACAACCGCGAGGGGAAGGCCTGGTCGGCCGACTACCCGCTGCCGCGCGAAAACATCTGGGCCGCGAAGCTCGACGACCTGGCGGCTCATCCCCTCGGGCGGCACCTCGGCGCCGTCACGGGCGTGTCGTTCCGCGGCAAGCCGGGCTACGCCGTGATGGCGAAGATCCCGTTCATCGAAGTGCGCCTCGTCGGCGGCATCGCCGGGCGGAAGGGCGCCGACATCCTGCCCACGACGGGCGCGCCCGGCGAGGTGCTCCGCGTCGGCGTCGCCATCTCCTGCATCAACGCCTGGGGCAACGAGCAGGACTACAAGGTCAACTGGCCCGCCAGCCTGATGTTCTCCGACCCCACCCGCTCGTGCCCGTTCGCGTTCGGGGAGTGAGCGCCCTCCCGAGCGTGCTCGAACATGGGGAGGGCGCGCCCCACTACTCCTCGAAGGAAAAGTCGCGCACGATCTCGGGGGTCAGAACGACCGCGAGCGCGGTCTTGTCCTTGGACCCGTGGCGTTCGGGGGCGGCCGGGGAGAAGGCGAAGAGCACACTGCCAGCGTCCGGGAGGGTCAGCACGCCGTCGAGCCGCAGCAAGACGGGCGCGGCGTGGCGCATACGAAGCTGGCCTTCGACGACAAGGCTGATGTGCTTCTGGTCAGGGCTGACGAAGGGTTGCACGTCGAAGACAAGGCCCTCTGCCTCGTTGCCGATCTCGGTCCCGTCCTCTGCGAAACGGCGAATGTAGCTGTAGTTCGTCAGGACCTGGAAGTTGGCCCGCTGCGTGTTGTAACACGTCGCGCGCGGGGCGGAGATCACAGTGCCTTTGCGCTTCTTGACGACGGCCTCGAGTAGAGCTGTGAGTTCATCCTGTGACAGATGCGCGTAGGATGCGGAACTGCCCCCCGATCCCTGCCACTTCAGGTTGAGCTTGAGCGCGTCGAGTGAGACCCGGTCAATCGCGACAAACCGCGCATTGAAATGGACCTGGCGGTCCCGCATCTTGCGTAGCGCATCAAGGAGAGCGGCGACCTCTTTCTGCACGGCCTCTAGGTTCACGACGACGAGGCGACCGTTCCGAAAGAAGATTTGGCATGTGACTTCTGATGCGGCGACCTCATCCCATGTCCCCGGCGCGATGACCGCGCGAATGTAGCGGCACCAGCCTTGGCCCGCGGCCTCGTCAATGCTCTCCTCTCGTTCCTTGCCCTGCGGCGAGGACAGCGGACGCAGCAGATCGCTGATGTCGTAGTAGCAGGTCTGGAGCTTGCCGGGCGGGGGCAGACGCACGATCAAGACAACCCAATCCCTGAAGACGTAGCGCCCACGCGCGAAGCGGGCGATCCACTTGAGAACGCTTTCCGCCGTCATCGTGCACTTGGGCAGGGTGATTGGCATGCCCTGCGCCGCGAGAGCGGGGTCCATGTAGATCTTGACGCCGGCGAGCTTGCCGAGCGTCTCGCACGCCTCGGCGAGGCCGGTCTCGCGGAACTCCACGGTCACGGGCGTCTTCAGCTTCTCGCGCAGATCGCGCTCCCAGGCCGGCATCGCGGCCTTGGGCCGAGGCCTCGCCGGCTCCTGCGGCGGCGGAGCGGCCGGCCGGCAGGGCGCGGCAAGCATCACGACGCAGGCGAGGAGAAGGGAGTGGAGCGGACCCAGTGCCCAACGGGATTCGGGGGTTCCCATCGGCGGCCCTCCGTGGCGGGTGTTGGCCTTCGCTCCCCGGGCGGGCGCCCGGCGGGTGAGGGGCGAAAGCCGCGCTCATTCTACCCCGCCGATCAGCCCATTTCAACAGAAACATTGAGTACTGCCCCCAGTTCTGGTGCCTGGCCTTGGCCTGTCCAGCTCCGAAGGAGCGTACTATGACAGCCCAGGGCAACGCCCAGGGAAACGGTGTTCGGTGTTCGTTCAGCCCTGAAGGGGCGTACTACCGGCCCGGCCATAGTACGCCCCTTCAGGGCTGCACACAGGTTCCGCCAATCCCCAGGGCGTTGCCCTGGGCTGTCATAGTACGCCCCGTAGGGGCTGCGGAGCGGCGGCGCCAGGATTGGGGGCGTACTCCAGGAACATCGTCCCCTTGACTACGCCCACGCGCCAGTGTAGGATTGCCGCGCAACTCGTTGGAAGGACCCACAGGAGAGCGCACGAATGGCGGACGCAAGGTTCATCTGGGTGGACGCAGAGGGGAAAGGGCGGAACCGCTGGGGGCTGTTCCGCACGACGTTCGAGCTGGCAGCGAAGCCGGCGGGCGGCAGTCTCAACGTGTTCGCCGACACACGCTATCGCCTCGTCGTGAACGGTCACGTGCTCGGCCACGGGCCGGCGCGGTTCTTCCCGTGGAAGCCTGAATACGACACGATTGACCTCGCGCCCGCGCTGCGACAGGGGCGGAACGCCATCGCGCTCATCGTCAACAGCACGGGCGGGGTCACGTTTCACTCGGAGCCGAGCGTCGGCGGGCTGATCGCGTGGGGCGAAGTCCGCGACGACACGGGCAACGTGGCGACGATTGCGACCGACGAGTCGTGGCGGGCGATGGAGTCCCCCGGCCACCGCTGCGACACGCACTACACGTCGTTCGCCCTCAACCCGGCCGAGCAGCTTGACGCGCGGCGGATGCCCATGGGATGGGAGCAGCCGGACTTCGACGATTCGGCGTGGCCGCACGCCGTCTTGCACGCTCGCCCCGACCACTGGGGGCCGCTGCAGCCGCGCTCGATCCCGCTCCTCGATGAGGGCACGGTGAGACCTGCCCGCCGCCTCGGCGCCTGGGCCGCACGCGAGTTCCCCAGCGAGGAAGTCCATTCACTCCTCGCCATCGCGCCGAGCGGCAAGAGCCTGCACACGAACGCCCGCGTGGCCGTGATGACCTTCGTCCACTCGCCGCGCGACCAGGAGACCACGTTCGGCGCCTGGTGGGGCAAGTATTGGGTCAACGGCGAGCCCGTGCAAGCGACCAGTCGCCGCGACAACCATCTCCGCCGCGACTTCCCGCTCCGACTCCGCAAGGGCTGGAACACGCTGCTCGTCGTCGAAGCCGTAAAGCACGACTGGTGGGACTTCTATCTGGCGTTGCCGCGCGCGGCGGGGCTGGAACTGAGCGCCGAGAAGGAGATTGGCTCGCCCAACACCTTCCTCGTCGGCGGAATGTGGGAGGACGCGCTGGCCGAGGCGGCCGACCGCGTTGCCTGGCCCATCGCGGAGCCTGGCGATCTGCCCGAGGCCCTGAGGCCGTGGAAGCCTTGGCCGCGCGATCGGAAGGCCGAGACCCCCTGCCGCGAGCGGGCGTGGAGGACCTTCGAGCGCCTGGAAGAGCACGGGCAAACAAGTTTGCCCGTGGCACCCACAGGGGTGAACACCATCGCCCTGCTCTTCGACTTCGGCGGCGAGGTGCTCGGGCGGCCCGTGCTCGAGTTCACGGCGAAGGCAGGGACGGTGGTGGACGTCGCTTACACCGAACGCCTCAAGGCCGACGGCACGGCCGACGTGCACTGGCGCTACTTCGTCGACATGATGGAGCGCTATGTCGCCCGCGACGGCCGCCAGACGTGGCAGACGTTTCACCCGCGCGGCTTCCGCTACCTGGAGGTCCTCGTCAAGGGCGACCTCCGCGCCTTCGACCTGCACGGGGTCTCGCTGAAACGGGCGAGCTATCCCGTCAGACCGATCGGCGCGTTCGAGTGCTCGGACCCGCTGCTCAACCGCATCTGGGCGCTCGGGCCGCCGACGCTGCGGGCGTGCATGGAGGACGCCTATCTCGACTGCCCCTGGCGCGAGCGGGGCCTCTACACCGGCGACTTCTTCGTCGAGTTCTACTCGAACCTCGCGGCCTTCGGCGACACGGCGCTCTTCCGCCGCTGCATCGAGCTGTTCTTCCAGTCACAGGGCGACAACGGCCTCATCCGCCCCTGTCCGCACGGCCTGCCGCCGGGCCGCCACCCCGACTATTCGGCCATCCTCGCCCAGTGCCTGTGGCACTACTGGGCGCGCACGGGCGACCTTGCCTTCCTCCGCGAGATGCTCCCCGGCCTCGAACGGCTCCTGGCCGGCCTCGAAGCCCTTCAGGCCGAGGGCAGCGAGCTGTTCGACGGCTCGTCGCTCAACCCCTACGTGGACGGCCCGCACGCGAAGCTCGGCGGCGTCACCTGCGGCCTCAATTGCTTCATTCAGCGCGCCTTCAGCGACGGCGCCCGCGTGCTCGACCTCGTGGGCGAGGCGGCCGCCGCCCAGCGCTGGCGAGAGCGCGCGGACCGCCTCGCCGCCGCGATCCGCGACGGATTCTGGAGCGAGGACGAACAGGCATTTGTCGAGCACCTGCCGTCGGCCGTGCCCGACGCCAGCCCATCGCCCACGGCCAACGCCCTCGCTCTCCTCTACGACATCGCCGAGCGCGACCAGGTGCAGCCCGCGCTCGACTGGCTCATCGGCGCGATGGGGCGGAACCTGCGCGCGACCAATGCGAAGGGCGAGACCGTCGCAACCGTCGGGTCCTACTTCGCCTTCTACGCCCTCGGCGCCCTCTACAAGCACGGCCGCGCCGCCGAGGCCGAGGACTTCACCCGCCAGTCGTGGGGCTACATCCTCGACCGCGGCGCCTGGACCTGTTGGGAGCACTGGCCACAGACCGACAGCCTGTGCCACGCCTGGTCGAGCGCCCCGACCTGGTTCCTCTCATCAGCGGTCCTCGGCATCCAGTTCCCCGAGCCGGGGAATCCCAACGTCGTCCGCATCCTCCCACAGCCCGGCACGCTCCAGTGGGCGAGGGGCGTCTACCCCCACCCCAAAGGCCCCCTCCGCGTCGAGTGGCGACGCGAGGCGGACAAGTTGCGTCTCCAATTCGAATGCCCAGAGGGCGTGAAGGTCACCCTGGGGGAAGGAGTCGTCTGATGCAGGACGTTCGCGCCCGCCTCCTCGCTCGCGCCGACGACGCGGGGTCGTGCCGCACGGCCAACCAGGCCATCATGGAGTGCGTGGAGGCCGGGCTGGCGCTGAACGTGGGCGTGATGGCCTGCTGCCCGTTCTTCGACGAGGCGGCGGCGATGCTGGCTGGCCGCAAGGACATCTGCGTCGGCCTCCACGCGACGATCAACGCCGAATGGGACGAGGTGAAGTGGGGCCCCGTGCTCCCGCCCGAGCGGGTGCCGACGCTGGTGGACGCCGACGGTCATTTCCACCGCACGCCGAACATCACACACGAGCACGGAGCGAATGCCGACGAGGTGATGGCGGAGATCGAGGCGCAACTCGCCCGCGCCCGCGCCGCGGGTCTGAACATCGAGTATCTCGACGAGCACATGGGCTTCGGCGGGCTGCCGGGCGTGAGGGAACGGCTCGACGCGCTGATGCAGCGCGAGGGCCTGCTGGACGGCGGGCGGGGCTACGACCGTCTGCCGCCGTCGCCGTGGCGCTACGACGACCGGGCGGATGACCTCATCGCGCGGCTCGAGGCGGCGGGGCCGGGCACGTATCTCGTCGTCGCGCATCCTGGCCACGACACCGAGGAGATGCGGCGCCTCGGCCACGCGGGCCTCGAGCCCGGCCAGGTGGCCCGCGAGCGCGAGGGCGACACGCAGATGCTCACGTCGCACAAGGTGCTGGAGTATTGCGGCCACCACGGCGTGCGGTCGAGCCGCTTCACCGATGTGGCTCCTGCTTCCCGCTGACATGGGTCATCTGCCTCAGGCGCGCCTTGCTAGTGGATCAAGCCGGGGGGAGAAGGGCTCTGATCTTCTAGAGCTGCCACGCTTAAGTGCTGCTTTAACAAGGGCTTAGGATGCCATGTTAGTGGATCAAACCCACGGGGGGAGGAGTTGATCCACTAATGGGGCGATGGCATCTGGCAGGCCGCGGGTCACAAATGTCCGCCCGGCACAGCGCGGGTGAGCCACATCTTCGTGCCGTCGTCGCCCGTGACCAACAGGGCCGAGCCGTCGGGCGCCCAGTGGAGGAAGCTGCGCTCGCCGAGGGGGAAACCCTGGGGCACGGCGAGGCGGCCGGCGGCCGCCTTCCCGCGGAACACAACGATCGCGTGGGGTGTCTTGACGAAGCGTCCCTGCCGCGCGAGCACGGCCACGCGGTCGTCGCCCACGGCCTGGCCGCGGCCGTAGCAGTTGCGGACAGGGCCGGCCCACTTGGTGATGATGAACTTGTCCCACGGGAAGCCCGGCACCTTGAGGGGCGAGAGCCTGCCCGTCGCCTCGTCGAGGGTCGCGGCGGGAGCGTCGTCGGCAATGATCAGCAGCGTGCCGTCCTCGAGGTAGCTGCACACGGAGAAGTTGCTGTTCCAGATGGCTTCGGGCTTGATCTCGACGCGGGTCTTGCTGCCCTTGGCGAGGTCGAGGGCGTAGTAGCCGCGTTCGAGGGCAGGGGGCTGCGGCGCGCCGCCTGGAGGAGCGCCCGGGCCGCCGAAGCCCTGGCCGCCCTTGCCGATCTGGGGTTCCTCGACGCAGACGAGCAGCCGCGCGCCGTCGGGCGACGCGGCGCGGACGACGAGGCGCTTCGCCTTGGCCTCGGGCCAGGCGAGGGTCGAGCGCTTGCCGCCGGCCAGCACGTCAATGCGCCCGGGCTTCACGAGCACTTCGCCGGCGGCGCCGAGCGGGTAGCGTTCGGCGCGGGCGTCATCGTCCGCCTCGCCGGCCAGCTTCTCCCAGGCGCCCTTCGCCAGATCGTGATCGAACCAGTCGGGCGTCACGTTGAGCCACAGGCCGGGCATCGCGCGGACGGCCTCCTTCGCGTCCATATCCACCACCTCGGCTCGAAAGCGGTCGGGGGTGAGCCATCGGACGCCGTATCGGAAGCCGACGAGGCGGCCCGCCCGCTCGGCGATGGGCGGCAGAATCGTCGTCGGCTTCCCGCCGAGGGCCTCGACCACGAGCTTCTTGAGGCAGGTGTAGTTGTTCCGCCCCGCCAGCTCCTGGGTCATCAGGAAGCGCTTGCCGGTGGGGGAGGGGACGCACTCGATCGCGCGGGAGGCCAGCTCGCCGACAACGTGGCCGTCGCGCTCGAGGAAGGTGGAGACTCCTCGGTTCCCGTGCTGGCCGGGTTTGAAGGTGAGGGCCTCGACGTCCTTCGTGTCGAAGGGCGCGTAGCCGCGCGCGAGGAGGCGACCGCCAGGCGTCCAGGAGCACTCGTGGGCGCGGCACAGGGGCGTGGCCTTACCCGTCGCCGCGTCAACGACGAAGTAGGCAGAGAGCAGATAGCCTTGCCTGCCGTCCTGCCGCTCGACGTAGTCGCCGTGCTGGCAGATGAGAGCGGCGTCGGCGTGCGGCGCCCAGGCGCACATCCCGAAGCCCTGCGTCCTCGGCGCCTTCGGCAGCTCGACGACGCCTTCGCGTACCGCCCCGGCAACGACGACGAGGGGCGCGAGGGCCAAGGCCACGAGCAGAGGCGGGCGCTTCACTCCTTCTCCTGCCGCCTCACGCTCTCGATGGTGATGGGCTTGAGGGGCACGTCCTTGTAGCCGCTCACGACGCCGGTCTTCACCACGCGAATCTTGTCCACCACGTCCATCCCCTCGGTCACCTTGCCGAAGGCGCAGTAGCCGAAGCCGTCCTCGGTCTCGTCGCGGTGGTTCAGGCCGGGGTTGTCCTTGACGTTGATGAAGAACTGCGCGGTCGCGGAGTCGACTTCGGTGGTGCGTGCCATGGCGATGGTGCCGCGGTCGTTCTTGAGGGTGGCCTTGGCCTCGTTCTTGATCGGGTCGTGGGTGGTCTTGCGGCGCAGGTCGCGGGTCATTCCGCCGCCCTGGATCATGAAGTTGCTGATGACGCGGTGGAAGATCGTGCCGTCGTAAGACTTCTCGTCCGCGTAGCGCAGGAAGTTCTTCACGGTACCGGGCGCCTTGTCGGCCCAAAGCTCGACCTTGATGCTGCCTTCGGACGTCTTGATCACCACGACGGGGTTCGCCACCGCCTTGTCTCCTTCCGCCGAACGGGCCGATGATGGGGTTCCGAGCGCCACCGCGCCCAGGGCCAGAAAGGCAACGCGCCACATCCACATCCGCAGGTCTCCTTTCCTGGGAAACGAGTGGCGCGTAGTGTACACCGCGCGGCCCGACGGGTCAAGGAGCGTGGGGGGAGGTCCGCCGGCCCTCCCGCGGGCGCGGGGCCCGCGGGAGGGGGCAGGACGAGGCGATCAGCCGAGGATGGCCTTGAGGTCCTCGGCGGGGGTGGTGATGGGGGCGATGCCGAACTTCTCGACGAGCACGTTGAGGACGGGCGGCGTGACGAAGGCGGGGAGGCTGGGGCCCAGGCGCATGTTCTTGATGCCCAGGTGCAGCAGCGTGAGGAGGATGGCCACGGCCTTCTGCTCGTACCACGAGAGGATGAGCGTGAGCGGCAGGCTGTTGACGTCGGTGTGGAAGGCATTGGCCAACGCCACGGCGATCTGGATGGCCGAGTAGGCGTCGTTGCACTGGCCGACGTCGAGCAGGCGCGGGATGCCGCCGATGTCGCCGAAGTCGAGCTTGTTGAAGCGGTACTTGCCGCAGGCGAGGGTGAGGATCACGCAGTCGTTGGGCACGGCCTGGGCGAAGTCGGTGTAGTAGTTGCGGCCGGGCTTGGCCCCGTCGCAGCCGCCGACGAGGAAGAAGTGCCGGATGGCGCCCTTCTTCACGGCGTCAATGACGGCGCCGGCGACGCTCAGGACGGCGTTGCGGCCGAAGCCGACGGTGATCTTCTTCTCGGGCTCGTCGGCGGCAAAGCCGGGGGCGGCGAGTGCGGCCTGGATGGCGGGCGCGAAGTCGTGGCCCTGGATCCGGGCGACGCCGCTGAAGCCGACCGGGCCGCAGGTGAAGACGCGGGCCTTGTAGCTCTCCTTGGGCTTCATCAGGCAGTTGGTGGTCATGACGATGGCGCCGGGGAAGGCGTCGAACTCGCGCTGCTGGTTCTGCCAGGCCGAGCCGTAGTTGCCGACGAGGTGCTTGAACTTCTTGAGCGCGGGATAGGCGTGGCAGGGGAGCATTTCGCCGTGGGTGTAGACGTTGATGCCCTTGCCCTCGGTCTGCTTGAGCAGCTCCTCGAGGTCCTTGAGGTCGTGGCCGGACACGACGATGGCCTTGCCCTTGACGGGCGTGACGCGCACCTGGGTGGGCTCGGGATGGCCGTAGGTCTCGGTGTTGGCCGCGTCGAGGATTTCCATCGCCTTGAGGTTCAGCTCGCCCGACTTCAGCGCGTTGCCCACGAGGGCGTTCACGTCGGTAGGGTTCTGGGCGACGAAGTCGAGGATCTCGTAGAGGAAGGCGTAGAAGGCGTCGTCCTCCTTGCCGAGGATGCGGGCGTGGTAGGCGTAGGCGGCGGCGCCCTTGACGCCGTAGACGATGAGCTCCTGGAGGCCGGTGACGGTGTCGCCGTTGGCCTCGATGCGCTTCTGGATGCTCGCGTCCTCGGCCTGGCGGACGGGGCTGTCGAGGTCGGCGCAGGCTTTGCCGGCCTTCTGGCAGGCGGCTGTGCACAGGGCCTTGGCCTTGTCTCGGATGGCGGCGGCCTGGGCGGCGTAGGTCTGGAAGCGTGCCGCGTCGAAGTTCACATTGGTGAGCGTGGCGAAGAGGGCCTCGAGCACGAAGCCGTCAATCGCGGGGTCCTTGGCGCCCTGCTGGCGGGCGCAGTGGGCGTAGCGGGCGATGCCCTTGACGGCCTCGACCAGGAGGTCCTGGAGCGCGGCCACCTCGGGCTCTTTGCCGCACACGCCTTTCACCGTGCAGCCCGTGCCCTTTCCGGTTTGCTCGCACTGGTAGCAGAACATTGACATGCGTCCTTCTCCTTCCTACGGTTTGGCTCTCAACATGGTCAGCAGCATTTTGAAGCGCGTGGTGGCCTTGACGGCGTGCGGGATGTTGGCGGGCATGACCACGAGTTTCCCCGCCTCGGCCCGCACGGTCTTGCCGCCGATGATGAGTTCCACGGCGCCGTCGAGCACCTGCACGACGGCATCGTAGGGGGCCGAGTGCTCGCTGAGGCCCTGGTCGGCGTCGAAGGCGAAGAGCGTGAGCGTGCCGGCCTTGTTCTCGGCGAGCGTGCGGCTCACGATCGAGCCCGCCGAGTACTTCACGAGGGTCGCCAGGTCGTGGGCCTTGGCCGCGGCGAGCTTGCGACGTTTGGGTGCGGCAGTCTTAGCCATCGGGGTGGTTCCCTCCTTATTCCAGGGGTTTCTTGGTGGCTTCGCCAATCTCGCGGCCGAAGGCGCGGCAGGCCTCGAGGTCGGCTGGCTTGGGCTGCCACTTGGCGCGGAGGCCGGGGCGGATGATGGGGATCTTGCACTCCTCGAGGTGCTTCTCGATGAGCTTCACGCCCTCGCCGCTCCAGCCGTAACAGCCGAAGGCAGCGCCGATTTTGTTCCTGAACTTCAGGCCCTTGATCTCGCCGAGGAACGGCTCGAGGCTGGGGAGCAGGCCGTTGTTCATCGTGGGCGAGCCGATGACGATTGTCCTGGCCCTGAACACGTCCACCAGCCCGTCGTTGCGGTCGGTGCCGCCCGCGTAGATGAGCTTGTAGGGCACGGCGGCGTCGGCCAGGCCGTCGCCGATGGCCTCGGCCATGGCCCGCGTGCCGTTCCACATGGTGTCGTAGAGGATCACGGCGCGCGGCTCGGGCTTCTGGGCGGCCCATTCGAGGTACTTGTGGACGATCTGGAGCGGGTCCTTGCGCCAGAGCACGCCGTGGCTCGGGGCGATGATGTCCACCGGCAGCTTGAGGGCCACGACCTCCTCGATCTTCTTGGTCACCAGGTGGCTGAAGGGGGTGAGGATGTTGACGTAGTACTTCAGGGCCTCCTCGTACAGCTCTTCCTGATTGACCTGGTCGTTGAAGCGCAGGTCGGTGGCGTAGTGCTGGCCGAAGGCGTCGTTGGGCATCAGGACGTTGTGGCCCGTGAGATAGGTGAACATCGAGTCGGGCCAGTGCAGCATCGTGGCCTCGACGAAGACGAGCGAGTTCTTGCCGAGGGAGATCGTGTCGCCGGTGCCGACCGCTTTGAAGTTCCAGGGCTGATGGTAGTGGCCCTCGATGCTTTCGATGCCGCGCTTGGACACGATGAGCTGGGCCTTGGTGGCGAGGCGCATCACGGCGGGCAGGCCGCCCGAGTGGTCCGACTCGGAGTGGTTGGCGACCACGTAGTCAATCTTCGCGGGGTCCACGACCTCGCGGATGTTGGCGAGAAGCTGGTCCTGGAAGGGCGACCACACGGTGTCCACGAGGGCCACCTTCTCGTCCACGATGAGATAGGCGTTGTAGGTGGAGCCGCGGTGGGTGGAGAGCTCGACGCCGTGGAAGCGGCGGAGAGCCCAGTCCACCACGCCGACCCAATAGACGCCAGGCTTCAGTTCGGTGACCATGTTCTGGCCTCCTCTTGCTGGGGGTCGAGAAGCTCGGCACCGGCGAGGATGCCGCGGAACAGCAGCTCGTTCTCAAGTTGGATGTGCTCGCGGATGTCGGCATCGAGCGCGCGGAGGAGGTCGTAGAGCGCGCGGAGGGGCTGGGGGGCGTCGGGCGGCAGCGCGTAGTCCGAGGCCGCCTCGCCCAGCCTGGCGAGGGCCGCCAGGAGCAGATCGTGCTCGTACTTCAGGTGGCGGACCAGGTATCTGGCCTTGCGGGCCTCGGGGGCCTGCGGCGACCTGGCGGCGCCGAGGCCGCGGACGATGGGGAAGAGGCCGACCTCCTCGCTGAGCAGATGGTGCTCGAGGGTGACCTTGAGCAGGCGAAGGAGCAGGCGGATACCTTCGAGGGTCTCCTCCGCGCCGCCTGCCGCGAGCGCCTCCGCGACCAGTCGGTCGAGCAGGGGAAGCGTCTCCCCGAACACGACGTCGCGCCTGCCCTCGATGTGGGCGACGAGTTCCGCTGGGGTCCTCGTTTGCCAATCCTTCATTGCTGTGCCCCCAAAAATTCCGTGTGCGCGAGCCAGAAGTCGGCGAAGCGCTGGCCGAACGCCGCAGCGTTCCAGCACGCCCCGGGCCTGGGGTGCTTCCCGATGGTGTCGCGCCCGATCGCGTTCTCAACGGTGGTCGGCACTGAGGAACCTCTCAATGGCCAGGGCTCGCCCCGTCTCGGTGCGGAGCGTCTTCTCGATGAACTCTCGCATGCACCCGACATCCATCTTCGCGCATTGCTCGGGGAAGTTGACCAGCCAGTCGGCGTCCCACACGATGCGGAACTCGGGGGAGTCAATGTCGCCGCCGCTGTGATGGCTGCCGACGATGCGGCAGATGTGCTGGATATCGGCCTCGGCGAAGTCGAGCCCCTCGAGGATGCGGCGGGCGATGGGCGGCCCCTCGAGCTCCTGGAAGCGGCCGGCGGCCGAGCCGTGCTTGCGCTCGGCCTCCTGGATGCCGATGTCGTGCAGCAGCGCGGCGGCGACGACGATGCGGGGGCTAGGAGCCTGTCCGAGAATCCCCGTGGGCTGCGTTGCCGGCGGCAGCGGGCCGGGTGCAAGGAGCGGCGACGCAGGGGATGCAGCGGAGGGCATCGCTGAGGAGCCGCGACGCCGCAAACGGCCCGCTGCCGCCGCAACCCGAAGGGACGCCGCGACTTCTGGCCGCACGCTTTGTCGCTCGTCGTCAACGATGCTCTCCATTGCATCGCCTCCTCCTCGCTCCTCGCGTGCGGCCAGAATCGTCGGCGTCGCAGCCTCACGCGGATTCTTGGACGGGCTCCCAACCGCCTCGTGCCGCAGCAGTCCCTGGGCGTTCTCGAGCACGCGCAGGGCGTGGGCGAGCCGCTTCTGGTCGGCGCCGAACTGGGTCTTCACGGCCTCGACAAGCTGGTCGGCGAGGGACTCCTCGGCGTATTCCTCGAGCTGGACCTTCTTGGGGTCGAAGCCGAGGCACTTCTCGGCCTGCTCGCACCACTGGGCGCAGCCGAGGCTGAGCCTGGGGTTGGCCACGCGGCGGCCGCAGCGCGGGCAGCGGCGGCTGCCGTCGTCGCGGAAGAACTCGATCGCGTAGCCGCAGTGGGCGCACTCGACGTCGAAGATGTCCCCCTTGTCCCAGAAGCGCGTGTCCTGGCCAGGGCAGACGATCTTGCTCATGGGGCGCATCCCTCTATTCTGGCGATCACTTCGCCGCGGATGCTGATCGTCGTCTCGGTGACGGGGATCTCCTTCCCCGCGTCGCCGAGGGCCTGGCGCAGGACGTGGACGAGTCCGAAGCAGCAGGGGACTTCCATGTGGACGATCTCGATGGACTGGATGTCGTTCTGCCGGAACACCTCGGCGAGCTTCGTGCGATAGGCCTGGATGTCGTCGAGCTTGGGGCATCCGACGAGGACGACGCGGCCCTTCAGGAAGTCCTCGTGCAGGTTCGCGTAGGCGAAGGGCACGCAGTCGGCGATGAGCGCCACGTCGGCGCCCTTGAGGTACGGCGCGTGCGGGGGCACGAGGGTGATCTGCACGGGCCACTGACGCAGGCGCGACACGGCGCGGCCGGCCGGCGCCTCGGAGGCCGGCTTCTCCGCGAACTGCATGGCGCGCGACCCCGGGCACCCGCCGCCCGCGTGCGCGGCGGGAGGGGGCACGCGGATGCCGCGCTCCCTGAGGAAGTCGAGCGCGGTCTTCAGCAGCTCGAACTCGCCGTGCTCGCGCAGGTGCTCGAGGTGGGCGTTGATGACGTTGGGCCCCTGGCGGGCGATGTTCTCCATCACCCGCCGCTCGTCGTAGGGCTCGGCCTCGCGCTCCTCGACGGCGATGGCGTCCACGGGACAGGTGCCGATGCAGGCGCCCAGCCCGTCGCAAAAGAGATCGCTGATGAGCCGGGCCTTGCCGTCAATCACCTGGAGCGCGCCCTCGGGGCAATTCGGGATGCACTCGCCGCAGCCCGTGCACTTCTCGTCGTCAATCCGGATGATCTGGCGCATCGCCATGCGTTGTCTCCTGTCCCTCCGCCAGATTGGCGAGCGTGGCATTTGCCAGGTACGCCCTCAGGCGGGCGTCCAGCTCCTCCGTCACGCCGCGGAAGATGCAGCTCTTCCTGCCGCAGACCGGCGTGCCGAACACGCAGCCCGCCGGCTCCACGGCGCCCTCGATGGCCTCGTAGACCGCCAGAAGCGTCACCTCGCCCGCGGGCCGGGCGAGGGCGAAGCCGCCCTTCGGCCCGCGCGTCGAATCCACGATGCCCGCGTGCGCCAGCCGCTGCATCACCTTGGCCATGTGGGCCTCCGAGGCGTCGAGCCGCTCGGCGAGCGCCTTGGCCGACACCAGGCTGTTCCGCTGGCCGGCCAGGATGACGGTGGCGTGGATGCCGAGGGAGGCCGCTTCTGGGAATCGCACGAGCTTCGCCACGAGGGGACCCGCCGTGAGTGGGTGGCCGAGGTGTTTCCTTATTCTGGTATCATAATACCTAATTCCGCCCCCGATGTCAAGCGCCTGGACGAAAAAACTGGCTCATCCGAATGAGGCCGCGCGGTGAGGAGCACGCTCGCGGGCGGAAGGGGGTGGGGCAGCGCCGAACCCACCGCAGGAGATTTCACGCACCCCAGGCCCATTGGCACTTGACAGGGCGGGAGGGGTTGTGTACTGTATAGGGAAGAATGGTGAGCTTTGCACTCCCTCTGGATCTGAAGTAGAGCGCCGCGGTCCCGTCCGCGAGGGACAGCACCCTATCCCATAGCATGTCCGCTCCCTGGCCGCGTGTCGCAGGAGTCTGCCGGCCAGGGCAGGCGCGTTCCGCAAGGTCTCAACCCGCCCCGATTCCGCCCCAGGAGCCCCCGCCCAATGCCCGAGCTTGTCCGTGGCATCTTGACGATCCGCAGGGACGGCAATGGCCTGCTGGTGGACCCCGAGAGCATGTTCCGCTCGCACGGCGCGATCGCGTCGGTGCCGCGCGGACTGGTCCGCGAGCTGGCACTTGTCCACGGCGCGCGCATCGAGGGCACGGCGCAGCCCGACCGGCACCTCGGGCGCATCGTCCACGACATCCGCTCGGTGTGCGGCCTGAGCCCCGACCAGTTCGCGCGCCGCACGCCGTTCGACCGCCTGGTGAGCATCGCGCCGAACAAGCGCTACCACATCGGCCGCTCGGCGAAGATGACGATGCGGATCATGGACCTCTTCTGCCCCATCGGCAAGGGCACCCGCGGCCTCATCGTCAGCCCCCCGAAGGCCGGCAAGACCACCATCCTCGAGGACCTCGCCAACGCCGTCCTCGACGAGGAGCCGGGCGCGCGCGTCATCGCCCTCCTCGTGGACGAGCGCCCCGAGGAGGTCACCACCTTCCGCCGCACCACCAAGGCCGAGGTCTGGGCCTCCAACATGGACCAGTCCTACGCCGACCACGTCGTCCTCGTCAACCTCGCCCTCGCCCACGTCCGCTGCGAACTCGAGTGCGGACACGACGTGATGGTCCTGTGCGACTCGGTCACCCGCATGGCCCGGGCCTTCAACGTCGAGGGCGGCGGCTCCGGGCGCACCATGACCGGCGGACTCGACGCCTCGGCCATGCAAATCCCCCGCCGATTCTTCGGCATGGCCCGCAACATCGAAGGCGGCGGCTCCGTCACCGTGCTGGCCACCGCCCTCGTGGACACGGGCAGCCGCATGGACAACCTGATCTTCGAGGAGTTCAAGGGCACCGGCAACAGCGAAATCGTCCTCGACCGCAAGCTGTCCGAGCTGCGCATCTTCCCCGCCATCAACATCACCGCCAGCGGCACCCGCCGCGAGGAAGAGCTTTACGAGCCCTTCGAGCTGAAGATGGTCCACCGCCTGCGCCGCGTGCTCGCCGACCGCCAGCCCGCCGAGGTCATCACCCACCTCGTCTCCGCCATGCGCAAGGCCAAGACCAACGAGGAGTTCCTCGCCAGCCTCCCCGGCGCCGACGAGTAGGCGAGCTCATTGAAGCGCGTCCCGCGCACAAGGGCCGTGAACTTGCGACCCGACCCCGGGGCGCAGGCTGCCAGGGCCAAGGAAGGCGAAAGGGGATCCCACGTGAGAAGGCGCGATTTCTGCGGGAGCATGGGGCTGGCGGCGGCAGCGCTCTGCCTTGGCAGGAGATGGGCTGTCGCCGCGGATGCGCGCGAGAAGAAGCCCAACTTCGTGGTCGTCTTCACCGACGACCAGGGCTACGGCGACCTGGGATGCTTCGGCTCGCCCACGATCAGGACCCCGCGCATTGATGCCCTGGCCAAGCAGGGCCTGAAGCTCACCAGCTTCTACGCTCAGCCGGTCTGCGGCCCCTCGCGCTCGGCGCTCCTGACCGGGTGCTACCCCCCACGGGTGGCGGCCGACGGGCGCGGGTGGCAGTTGCGAGGCGAAGCGGTCACGCTCGCGGAGGTCCTCAAGGAGGCGGGCTATGCGACGGCCTGCATCGGGAAATGGGATGTCTCCGGGCGCGCCAACAAGCCCGGGATGATGCCCAACGACCAGGGCTTCGACTACTACTTCGGCACCTGGGGCGCGAACGACAGCGGACAGGTCCGCCTCGTGCGCAACCGCGAGCCGCTTCAGAGCACCCGGGACATGGCCAGCCTCACCGGGCGCTACACCAACGAAGCGATCCAGTTCCTCAAGCAGCACAAGGACGAGCCCTTCTTCCTCTACCTCGCCCACACGATGGCGCACGTGGTGATTGGCGCCTCCGAGCCGTTCAAAGGCAAGTCCAAGGGCGACCTCTACGGCGATGTCATCGAGGAGATTGACTGGAGTGTCGGAAGGGTTGTTGACACCCTCAAGGAGCTCGGCCTGGAGAAGAACACCTTCGTCCTGTTCACCTCGGACAACGGCCCATGGTGCGATAAGGAAGCTCACTACCGCAAGACGCACGGTGGCCACCTGGCCACCGGCTCGCCCGGGCCGCTGCGCGGGCACAAGGGCAGCAACTGGGAAGGCGGCGTGCGGGTGCCCTGCGTGGTGTGGGGACCCGGCCACGTCCCCGGCGGACGCGAGAGCGGGGCGATGGCCGCTACCATTGACCTGCTGCCCACCTTCGCCAAGCTGGCGGCTGCTCCGCTTCCCAAGTACACGATTGACGGCGTGGACCAGAGCGGCCTGCTCACAGGAGCGTCGCCGACCGGCGCGAGGGACAAACACTGGTACTACCACAACGGCAGGCTGGGGGCTGTCCGTCAGGGGCGATGGAAGCTCTTCGTGCCCCAGCCACCGAAGGCGGGCCAGTCCCTCGCCGATATCCCGCCGGACAGCGGCGGCCTGACGCTGTATGACCTGGAGAGCGACCTCGGGGAGGAGAAGGATGTCGCGAAGCAGAACCCCGACGTTGTTCGCACGTTGCTGAAGCTGGCGGGCTGGGCCGTTGAGAATATCAAGCCCGTGTGGTGAGTCGCGCCTTCATTTGAACTCCACGGGCGCCAGAGGTAAGATGGCAGTGTGAGCCCAGCATCGCGGGCCGGATTCCGTTCGAGGAGAACCCTGGTGAAGAGACCGAGCGCTGCGGGTATCGTGCTCCTGGCGGCCCTGGCCGCGCGGGCGGGCAGCCTGCCGAAGACCATCGTGGACCGCGTGGCCGCGGCCTGCGTGCTCATCCAGTCGGTCGAGGGCAAAGGGGGGAGCGCGGGGTCGGGCTTCTTCGTGGGCCGCAACGAGGTGGTGACGAATTACCACGTGATCAAGAACGCGGCCGAGGGCGGCGCCAAGGTGGTGCTGGTGCTCGGCACCGACCCCAAGTCGCGGAAGCTGGCGAACGCGACGGTGGTGGCGGGCGACGAGGACCTGGACCTGGCGCTCCTGCGCACCGACCTGCCGTCGATCCACACCCTGCGGCTCGCCACGGAACGCTCGCTCCAGCTCACCCAGCAGGTGTGGGTGGCGGGCTTCCCGTTCGGCGCCAAGCCGGGCCTCGAGGTGTCGCTGACCGCCGGCACGATCACGGCGCTCCGCCACGACGACGAGTCGGGCCGCCTCCGCCAGGTGCAGCTCGACGCGGCGGTGAACCCCGGCAACAGCGGCGGCCCCGTGGTGGACGACAAGGGGAACGTGGTGGCCGTCACCATGGCCACGGTCAAGCCCACCGTGGGCAGCGGCATGGCGCTCGCCATCCCGTGCGGGGCCGCCGAGGGGTTCCTCAAGGTGGCCCGGCAGGCGAAGCGGCGCACGGCCCGCCTCCAGGTGATGGGCAAGCTGCCCATCCGAGGCGTGTACCTCCGCGACGGCGAGAAGGCCGAAGAGGTCTGGGGCACCAGCGTGTCGTTCACCCTGCGCAGCACGCGCGGCACCGACGAGTTGCCCTCGCTCGCGATCGAGGTGCTGAACCGCCGCCGCGAGGTCGTCGCCCGCGAGACCGTCGAGGTCGGCACCCTCGAGCCACGCGAGGAGAAGACGGTGAGCGTGCGCCTCCGCCGCGTGGCCTTCGACGACGTGGCATCCTGCCGAATCGTCGAGTAATCCATTGAAATCCGAAATCCGCAATCGGAAATCCGCAATGGCCGTGGGCGCGGTGCTCCTCCTCGCCGCCGCCCTGCGCGTCATTCCCCTGGGCTTGACGAATCCGCGCTTCTTCCACGTGGACGAGTGGGACTTCGTGCAGTCGGCCGTCGGCATGTGGGCCGAGGGCACGCTCGACCCCGGGCCGCCCTACGTGCATCCCGGCCTCTACCGCTATGCCATCGCCGCCGCCTATCCCATCGTGCCGCACGCGCTCGGCGGCCTGATGGGGCCGGAGGCGGCGCCCTGGTTCCCCTACGTGGCGGGACGCCTGGTGAGCGCGGCGATGGGCGTGCTGGCCGTGTGGCTGGTGTATCGGCTCGCGCGGCGCGTCATGCCGTGGGGCGGGGCGCTGGCCGCGGCGCTGATTCTGGCCGTGGCGCCGCTGCACGTGCAGTTCTCGCACGTCGCGAAGCCCGACGTGATGTCGGCGACGTTTGTGGCCCTGGCGACGCTGCTGGCCTGGCGGCTGGCCGAAGCACCGCGTCGCCGGCTCTACGTGTGGGCGGGCATCGCGGTCGGCCTCGCGGTCGCGTCGAAGTACAGCGGCATTGTCGCGGCGGTCCCTCTCTTCGTCGCCCACCTGGTCGCGCCGGGCAGTGGCCGCCGAGTGAGGCGGCTGGTCGCGCCGAACCTGTGGCTCGCGGCGGCGTGCAGCGTCATCGCCTTCGCCGTCACGTCGCCCTACACGCTCCTGAAGCTCGGCAGCGTGGGGGAGGGCTATCGCATCCTGATCGCCCGCGGGCCGAACCCCGAGGAATTGCCGCAGGCGCCGGCGCTGGTGCAGGTGGCGCGGCAGGCGCTCGACTGGATTGGCCCGGTGCCGCTGCTCCTCGCGGCGGCAGGAGCGGCGCTCTGGTGGCGCGAGAGGCGCGCGGCGCTGGCCGTCGTCGGCTCGGTCGTCGTGGCCACGGTGGTGATGCTCTCGCTGTGGGCGGTGCAGCAGCCCTTCTACCTCCTGCCGCTCGTGCCGGCGGTGGCCGTCCTGGCCGCGGTGCCCATCGCCTACGCGGGCGGCAAGCGGCGGTGGGCCGGGGGTGTGCTGCTCGCCGTGTGTCTCGTGCCATCGGCGGCGCTGAGCACGCGGGAGATCGTGCGCTTCTGGCGGCCGGGCACGCGGCAGCTCGCGCTGGCCTGGCTGCTCCGGTACGCGCCAAATCCCCAGGGGAACATCCTGCGCGACTTCGATAGCCTCGAGGCGACCGCGGAGGAGTCGCTCCCCATCATCGACGCCGGCTTCGGCTTCTACGACAAGGTGGACCGCGCCTACCTGAAACGGCAGTCGGTTACCTACTTCGTGCTCAGCGACACGTCGGCGGCGACGGGGCACCTCACCCCGGAGGCGGCGCGGCGCAGGGCCGACTCCCACGCGCGACTGCTCGCCTGCGGGCAGCGGCTCATGACGATTCCGCGCGAATGGTGGCGCGACGGGCCGGGCATCCACATCTACAAGGTCCAGGAGACCCTGCTCAAGGAATTCGAGGCCGAGCGGGCGCAGCAGGCCGAGGCCCTTCGGGCGAACGTCACGGGGGTCGAGGGCCTCCTGGCGAGCCACCCGCGCGACGCCGGCCTTCACATGGAGGCGGGACGCCTCCTGTGCCACGAGGCCGCGGCGAGCAAGGGGGACGAGGCGGTCGCCCTGTGGCAGCGCGCAGAGGCGCACTTCCGCGCGGCCAGCGCGGCGGAGCCCAGGCTGGCCGACGCCCCCTACGACCTTGGTTGCCTCTACCTCCGCGTGGCCGCGTGGGCGGTTCGCGCCGAGGGCCCCGAGCGGGCCGCCGGCGTGTTCGCCCGGGCAGCGCAGGCGTTCCGCGAGGCCATCGCCCTCGATCCAAGCCAGGCCGACTACCATTTCAACCTCGGCTTCGCCCTCTGGTCGGCCGTCACGCCGGACGAGGCGGCCCGCCGACGCGCCCTGGAGGAGGGCACCCACGCCTACCGCCGCGCTGCCCAGCTCGACCCCGACATCCGCGTGCCCGACCCCCACATCCTCGCCGTCGCCGAGCGCGGCCCGCAGCCATTCCATTGACCCCACTGGAAAGCGACGGCCAAAAGGGATATGCTCGTTCCCGATGAGCACGCTGCGGACCCTCCTCCTCTTCGGCACGCGGCCCGAGGCCATCAAGATGGCCCCCGTCGTGCATGAGTGCCGCCGGCGGCCAGAGGCCATCGAGCCCATCGTCGCCGCCGCGGGCCAGCACCGCGAGCTGCTCGAGCCCGTGGTGGAGTACTTCGGCCTGCGCCCCGATCGCCGCCTCGACGTGATGCGCCCCGGCCAGTCGCTTGCCGAGCTGACCAGCGGCTCCCTGCTGGCGATTGATGCGCTGCTCGCGGAGCTGAAGCCCGATTGCGTGGTCGTGCAGGGCGACACGACGACCGTGATGGCCGCCTCGCTCGCGGCCTTCTACCGCTCGGTGCCGCTCGCCCACGTCGAGGCGGGCCTCCGCACGGGCAATCTGCGCGCGCCCTGGCCCGAGGAGCTGAACCGCCGCGTCGTGAGCCTCTCCGCCGCGCTCCACTTCGCCCCCACGAAGCGGGCCGCCGACGCCTTGCTCGCCGAGGGCGCGCCGCCCGACGCGGTCCACGTCACGGGGAACACGGTGATTGACGCGCTGCTGTGGACAATCGAGCGCGAGCGGGGGCGGGCCGAGCACTGGGAACGGAAGTACGCCATGCTCGGCTCCCGCCGCCTCGTGCTCATCACGGGCCACCGCCGCGAGAACTTCGGCGCGGGGCTTCAGGCCATCTGCCAGGCGATTGCCACCCTCGCCGAGCGCTTCGCCGACGTGGAATTCGTCTATCCAGTCCACCTGAATCCCAACGTCCTGGGGCCGGTGAGGCAGATGCTCTCGAGCCGGCCAAACGTGCATCTCACCGAGCCGGCGGCTTACCCCGAGTTCGTGTGGCTCATGCAGCGTTCGACGCTCCTCCTCACCGATTCGGGCGGGGTGCAGGAGGAGGCGCCGTCGCTGCGGAAACCCGTGCTCGTGACCCGCGAGACCACCGAACGCCCCGAGGCGGTCGAGGCCGGCGCCGCCGAACTGGTCGGCACGTCGGCCGATGCCATCGTGAGCCGTGTGAGCCTGCTGCTCACCGATGCGGCGGAATACGCCCGCCGACAGGTCGCCGTCAACCCCTACGGCGACGGCCAGGCGGCGAAGCGAATCGTAGACGTGCTGGAGACGATGAGAGGAGAGGATGATTGGATGGGTGGATGAATGGATGAATGTCAGAACAGATGGCGCGACTTCTCTGCCATCCATCCATTCATCCAATCCTCCATTCATCCCCCTCGATGGGAGAGAAACGCGACATGAGCGACACGACCGCCCCCTCAATCCCACCGTGGCGACATCCCCGGAGCCGCATCCTCGTCGTGCTGCCCGCCTACAACGAGGAGGCCAATCTCGGCACGCTGCTCGAACGCATTGACCAGGCGATGTTCGAGAACGGCGACGACTACCAGGTGATCGTGGTGGACGACGGGAGCCGCGACGGCACGGCCCGCTTGGCCCAGGAGCACGCGCGGCACATGCCCATCGCCGTCCAGCGGCACGAGACGAATCAGGGCCTCGGCGCCACCATCCGCGACGGCCTTCTCGCCGCCGCCGCCCAGGCCGCCGACGACGACATCGTCGTGGCGATGGACGCCGATAACACGCACACCCCCGGCCTCATCCACAGCATCGTGCAGCGGGTCAAGGAGGGGAACGACGTGGTGATCGCCTCGCGCTACCGGTCGGGCTCCTACGTCCGCGGCGTGCCGTTCCACCGCCGCGTCCTCAGCTACGCCGCGAGCCTGCTCCTGCGCGCCCTGTTCCCGACCCACGGCGTGCGCGACTACACGTGCGGCTACCGCGGCTACCGCGGCCGCGTGCTCAAGGACGCCGTGGCCAGGATGGGCAAGGGGCTGGTGAGCGAGGACGGCTTTCAGTGCATGGTGGACATTCTGCTGAAGCTGCGGACGATGGGCGTCATCTTCGGCGAGGTGCCGCTCATTCTGCGCTACGACCTCAAGGGCGGGGCGAGCAAGCTCCGCATCGGGAGCACCATCGTGCGCACGCTGTGCCTCGCCCTCCGCCGACGCTTCGGACGCTGACCATGGATTCCACAGCGTTCGGCCCCGAATACTACACGAAGTACTACCGGGAATACAGGCGCCAGAACCCGCCGCGGAAGCTGCGCTTCTACGCCCGCATGGTCGAGCGCCACGCGGCGCCCGACGCGCCCCGCCGCATCCACGACCTCGGCTGCGGCTTCGGTGACTTCCTGGCCACCCTCGACGCGAGCTGGGAGATCTGCGGCTCCGACGTGAGCGAGTTCGCCATCGCCCAGGCCGCCCAGCATCACCCGCGCGGGGCCTTCAAGGTCGCCAGCGCGGCCGACCGCGGCGTCTTCCCCGGCCCCTTCGGCGTGGTCACGGCCTTCGACGTGCTGGAGCACGTGGCCGACCTGGAGGCCGTGGCCGCCTCGGTGGCCGAGCAGCTCGCGCCCGGCGGCGCATTCCTCTTCGTCGTGCCCGTCTACGACGGCCTGAGCGGCCCCATCATCCGCGCCCTCGACCGCGACCCCACCCACGTCCACAAGTGGCCCCGCCGCCGCTGGCTCGACTGGGCCGCCGCCCACTTCGAGGTGCGGGAATGGCTCGGCGCGGCCCGCTACCTCTTCCCGCTCCTCGGCTACCTGCACGTGACGACCCGCCTCTTCCGCCGCCACACCCCCGCCATCCTCGTCGCCTGCCGCAAGGGCGGCAGCGAGAAGAAGGCGCGGTAGGCGGCGAGGAGGGCGAGGTAGTTCTCCATCGGCACGCTCGCGGTGATGGCGTTGCTGGCGCACAGGATGTGGCCGCCGCGGCCCATCCCCGCCTCCAGGCACTCGATGGCGTGCTGCCGCACGCCGTCGGGCGAGCCAAAGCTGAGGACGTTCCCGCAATCCAGGTTGCCGTAGAAGGTGATGCGGCCGCCATACGCCGTCTTCAGCCGCCGCAGGTCCATCCCCGCGTGGAGGTCAATCTCCAGATAGCCATCCACCTCGCAGCCGAACAGGAAGTCCTCGATGACCGGCCAGAGATTGCCGTCGCTCGCGTTCACGGCCCACAGGCCGGCGGCGTGGACGCGGCGGGCGACCTTGCGGACCTCGGGCACGATGAACGTGCGATAGGCGTCGGGCGAGATGAGGGGGCGGTTGCCCGCGAAGTCGCCGCCCACGCCGATCTGGTCGAGGCCGAGGGCAATGTACTTCTCGACGGCGGCGAGCGAGCGGCGAGTGGCGAGGGCGAAGTGCTCGTGCGCCACCTCGGGGGCGAGCACCATCGTCTGCATCAGGTCCACATCGGTCCACACCCCGTGGGCATAGGCGGGGGCGAGGATGGGCAGGTCGAGGCCCCGCCGCCGCATCTCCTCCTTCAGTTCCACGTAGACACGGAGCGAATCGTCGTGGGGCGAGGGGTTTGCCGCGGCGGCCCGCTCGTTGCGCAGGCGCACCCGCTCGACAGGGTCCTCGGGTGCGCCTTCGTTCGTAGTTCGGCCTTTAGGCGGTCTTGCTGCGGGCGGCATCGGGTTCGGCGTGGCGTAGAGCATATCGTGGCCGAGGAGCGCGGCAAGGTCGAGGCGGTCGACCGCATTCTGCCGCACGGCGCCCTCCCAGCCCATCTCGGCGACGCAGGCGGCCCAGTTCGCCGGATCGCCCGCGTAGCGGCGACCAAGAAACCCGTCGGCGAGGGGCGAGAGGAGCACATACTCGAAAAACGGCGTGCGGTCCGGCTCCTCGTGCCGCAGCGTCGCCTCGACCCGCTGGCGCGGGGTCATGCTCACTGCGGGGCCTTCTCGGTCTTGGCGACGCGGCCGACGTGGTCCTGGTCGCTCTCGTACTGGTAGTGGCGGATGGTGTCGCCGGGCTTCTGCTTGAGGACGCGGCTGCGGCGGTCGCCCTCGGCGACGTAGAGGACCGTTCGGGCCTCGAGGGCGCGGCCCAGGTTGTCCTTCTTGAGGACGAGGGCGCCGTCGGACGTGAAGTCCTTCTGCTCGGCGCCTTCGTGGCGGGTCCAGCCGACGAGGCGGCCCTTGTCGTCGTAGTGGTAGACGTCCCGCCAGGTCTTCGGCGTGGCCAGGAAGAAGCACACGAAGTTCCGCTGGAAGCGGCGGCTGAGCGCGCCCGGGTAGAGGAGATTCTGCATGAGGGCGATGTTGAGCCATTCGAGCTTGCTGCGCTCGAACCGGGTGAGGCGCTCGGCGGGCGGCGTGGGGCCGGCCACCACGGGCGCGAGGGCGAAGCCGTCGCCCTCGGCCTTCAAGACGCCCAGCTTCACGGCTTCGTCGCGGGCGGCGAGGAACGCCTTCTTCGCCCCTGCGTCCTTCAGGGCGTCGGCCAGGGCGTGGATGGCCTTGGCGTGGGTGACGTAGAGGGTCGCGTCGGCCCGGAGGGCGTTGAGTGCACGCTCGATGCGCGACCTCACGTCGCCGTCGAGGCCGGGGCGTGTGCCGGTGAGGATGGCGTCGGTGGCCCGTTGCGCGGCCGCCAGCTTCCCCCGGGCGGCCTGGCGCTCGCCCTCGGCGTGGCCGAACTTGTCCTGGCAATCCTTGAGCTCTGCCTCGGCGTCGGCGAGGGCCTTTTTGGCGGCGTCGGTGGCCTCCTTCGCGAGGGCTTTCTTGGCCTCTTCGACCTTCTTCTTTGCGGCGCCGACGGTTCCGCCGAGCTTGTTGCGCGCGGTGTCGGCCTCCCCGCTCCTCTTGCTCGGCTCGGCTTCCGCGGCGGCGGCGTCCGCGAGGTCCTTCGCTGCCTGCCGGAGGGCAGCGACCTCATCGGGCTTGAATTGCTTGCGAAGCAGCCCCGATGCGAGGCCGCCCTTCTCATCCCCGACGATGCCGAGGAGGGCGGGCCAATCGGTGATGTCGTAGTTCTTGTCGCGCGCGTGGAGCGGGCTCTTGGCGTAGCCGATGGTGGAGTCGCCGCAGCCGTAGAACATCTCGAGGATGCGGCCGTTGGCGTCGTAGGTGCGAGCCTCGTCGTCGAGGTAGAAGAAGCAGACGAAGGCCGGCGGGGACCAGTGGACGCCGTTGTGGGCGAAGACCCCGATGTCCACGCGGTTCGACTCCATCGGCGAGCCGGGCAGGATGGGCCGCCGCTCGTGCCAGGGCACGAGCAGCTCGGCGACCGACCCGTCCTTCTCGACCGGGTTGATCCTGATCCGCTCGGCGTCGCCGCGGAGGACGGCCCAGTGGAACTTCAGCGGACGGCCGTTGGCGTCGAAGCTGCCCTTCGCGCTCACGACCATGCGGCGGGTGTGCCTGGTCGAGCGGACGATGCGGGCGATGACCTCGGGCGTGTCGAAGAACCGCTCGCCGAGGCCGGGGGCCTCGAAGTAGTCCACGCCGTTCAGCGCCAGGTCCTCCTCGAACGCGGCGATCTGGACCATCGGCGGCACGGTCTCGCGGCGGATCTCGTGGGCCATCTGCACCATCTTCAGCGCGTCCACGTTCCCGCCCCCGAAGACCGTGGGGTGGGCCTTGCCGGTCAGGTAGTCCTCGGGCTTCTCCACTTGCTTGTTGCATGCGCGGAAGATCATTTGCACGGTGGGCATCACGAGGCCACGGCCGACCAGCAGCTCCTTCACCTCGGGCCGGAAGGCGGCCAGGGTGTGGGGCACGGCCCGCATGAACGGCTGGTCGGAGCCCGACGAGCCCTGGGAGATCATGAAGTAGGGCGTGTTCACGGGGAACAGGTCGCCATAGCCGTCGCCGCGCCCGTTGTGGCCGGCGTCGTGGTCGCGGTGCTCGGGGTAGATGTAGAGGTGGTTGCGCGTGTACTGCGTGTGCAGGATCTGCGGCGCGCCGGGGGCCAGCAGGGCGTGGCGCGGGTTGCTGCCCAGGTGCGGGTCGCCCGAGGCGGTCGAGGAGTTCCCGAAGGTAACGTGGGGGTGGAGGAAGCGGAGCTGGAGCGCCCAGTCCATCCGCCGGTCGAGCTGCTCCTTGGTGTACTCGACCGTGTCGAGCTGGGGGTAGGGTCTCGTGTTGAGGAGCGAGTGGCCGCGGTCGCGGTTGTCGTAGAAGTCGCCGGTGTTGCCCGCGGCGGTGCCCTCCTTGTACCATTCGCGGAGGAGCTTGGCCACCTCGCCCCTTTCGTTAGGCGGCACGATGGGCGGCGGCTCGACGGCGACGCGCCTCGTGGCGTGGGCGTTCTCGCCCTTGGGGTCCCTGATGAGGAAGTGGATTTCGTAGTCGCCGGCCTGGCTGGGCGCAGGCGTCCACGTGAAGGCGCCGGTCTTCGGGTCGAGCTTCATGTGGGGCGGCGGGGGCAGCTCCTTCCCGTTGCGCTGCACGCGGGTGAGGCCGTACTCGCGTTCCTCGCCGGCGGCGATGGAGAAGGCGACCTCCTTCCGCACCTCGGCTGCGATCCTCTCGTCGGGCGCCTTCGGCGGCGCCTCGGCGGCAAGGGGCAGTCGGGCGGCAGCCAGCGCCGCGAGGCCGACGGCGAGGGCGATGCGTCGCATGCGCTCTCCTTCATCGTCCCACAGGCTCAGTGCGGGCGCAGGACCCGCAGGACGACAAGGGCCACCAGGGGGAAGGCCGCGGCGAGGACCAGGACAAGGAACAGGACGAACGACCGGGACCGCGACGGGGCGGTCGCCGGCGCGTCCTCGACCGCGCGGCGTGCCACGTCCTCCGGATCCCGTTGCCCCGGCGGGCGCCCGCCGTCCCGCGCGAACACCATCTCGCGGTTCTCGTCCCACCATTCCTGCCATCTGCGGGTGTCGCGGGCGAAGTTGGCGCCGGTGATGCGCCGCAGGGCGTCCTCGGCGGCCTCCTGGACCTCGGGGTCGGCGTCGGTGATCGCCGCGATGAGGGCCTCCACGGCCTGCGGGTCGCCGAGTGCCCCGAGCGCGAGGGCGGCTTGCGCACGCACGCTGGGATCCTTGTCCCACAGCGCGCCGCGCAGCGCGGTCACGGCGCGGCGGTCGCCGAGGTTGCCGAGGGCCTTGGCCGCGTAGGCGCGGGCGGCCCAGCCCGAGCTTTGGAGGACGCCGATGTAGCTGTGCAGCGCGTCGCCGGTGAGCCTCTCCTCCACCTCTCCGGCCGCCTGGTCGAGGTCGTGCCAGCGCTGCCACTTGTCCGGGTCCATACCGAAGTCCTCGCCCGACATTCTCCGCAGGGCCGTGGAGGCCTCGAAGCGGACGTCGGTGGCTGTGTCCTTGAGGGCCTGGATGAGGGGCCGGAAGGCCCGGCGGTCGCCGATGGCGCCCAGGAGCCGCGCGGAGATGCGCCGCACCTCCTCCTTGCGGTGCTTGAGCGACACGATGAGGGGCTCCACGGCGCGGAGGTCGCGCGTCTCCAGGAGCACCTCCTCCGCCGCCGCACGCACCTCCACCGTGTCCAGCAACGCGTCGAGGAGCGACTCGAGGGCGCGCGGGTCCTTGATCTCGCCGAGGGCCAGGACCACCTCCTTGCGGACGCTGCGTTCGGGGTCCTTGAGTGCCGCCATCAGGGCCTCGGTGGCCGCGGTGTCGCGCAGCCGGCCGAGCGCGTGGGCCGCCCGGGCGCGCACGTCCTTGGCCTCGTCCCGAAGCAGCTCCGTCAGCGGCACCGTGGCCTCCTTGTCGCGGATGCCCCCCAGGGCCTCGGCGACGTGCCGCCGCACCGTGGCCGAGGGGCTCTTCAGCGCGGCCAACAGGCCCTCGGGCGCCTTGCTGCACAGCCGCGCCAGCGCCCGGGCCGCCTCCCGGCCCGGCGAGGTCTCCTTGTCCTTGTAGAAGCCCAGGATCCGCTTCCGCGCCTCCTCCTTCGCGTTGGTGGGGTCAGCATCCCGCGTCTCCCACTCCAGCCGCGCATCGTCGTCGAGCATCGCGAGCAGGAAGGGCACGGCCACGTCGGCCCGGTCGCCCATGCGCCCGAGCGCGAAGGCCCCGTACCCCCGCGTCACGGGGTCGCGCGAGTAGAGCTGCTCGAGCGGACGCCTCACGTCGGGCGGCGTCTCGGGCGGTATCCGCTCCTGAGGAATCGTCGGGCTGGCCTCGCCGCGCCCCAGAAGGGCCGCCGCCGCCAGCACACACAGCCATCCGCTTGCCGCTCTCACCGTTCCGCCTCTGAACCAAGGGCACCGAGCGTCCCCTCCCCACACCCCTAGTATGGCGCAAAGACCGGCGATGTCAAGCACCCGCCGCCGCGCTTGACGGGCCTGCGGCCAATGGGTACGATGCCGAACAGCCCGGAGCGCCAGCCCCGCGGCACGGAATGCCCTCGCAGGAGGAGGCCATGACCGACGCGCCGCAGGACAAGTGGACGAGCAAGCTGGGCATCATCCTGGCCGTGGCCGGCAGCGCCGTGGGCCTCGGCAACTTCCTCCGCTTCCCCGTGCAGGCCGTGCGCAACGGCGGCGGGGCCTTCATGATCCCCTACCTCGTCGCGCTCGTGCTGCTGGGCATCCCGCTGATGTGGATCGAGTGGACGGTTGGCCGCTACGGCGGCGCCTTCGGCCACTCGACTGCCCCGGGCATGTTCCACAGGCTCTGGCGCAACCGCTACATCAAGTACTTCGGCCTCATCGGCATCTTCGGGCCCATCGTCATCTTCATCTTCTACACCTACGTCGAGTCGTGGACCCTCGCCTACGCGTTCTTCTCGCTCTCGGGCAAGTATGCCGGCGCGGCCGACCAGAAGGCGATGGCCGGCTTTCTCAAGTCCTACCAGGGCCTGGACCCGGCCGGGCCGTTCCGCGGCCTGGGCACGGCCTACATCTTCTTCCTCCTCACGTTCGCGGCCAATTGCTGGATTGTCTTCCGCGGGATCTCGAAGGGGATCGAGTGGCTGTGCAAGTGGGCTATGCCCGCCCTGCTCGTCATCGCCGTCGCGCTGGCCGTGCGCGTGCTCTCGCTCGGCGCGCCCGTGAATCCCGCGTGGACCCCGCTCGGGGGCCTGGGCTACATGTGGAACCCCGACTTCGAGGCGCTGAAGAACCCCGACGTGTGGCTCGCCGCGGCCGGCCAGATCTTCTTCACCCTCAGCGTCGGCATCGGCGTCATCCTCACCTATGCCAGCTACCTGTCGCGGCGCGACGACGTGGCCCTCTCGGGCCTCACGGCCGCGGGCACCAACGAGCTGGCCGAGGTCGTCCTCGGCGGCACGATCATCATCCCGGCGGCCTTCGTCTTCTTTGGCCAGCCCGAGATGGAGGCGATCGCCAAGGGCGCCAGCTTCGACCTCGGCTTCGTCACCATGCCGCTCATCTTCACCAGGGTCCCCGCCGGGGCCGTCTTCGGATGCCTGTGGTTCCTGCTCCTCTTCCTGGCCGGCATGACCTCCTCGATCTCGCTCGCCCAGCCGGCGGTGGCGTTCCTGACGGATGAGCTGGGCATCACGAAGCGCAAGGCAGCCATCGTCTTCGTCGTCATCTGCTTCGTGCTGTGCCAGCCCACGATCTTCTTCCTCGGGCACGGGGTGCTCGACGAGTTGGACTTCTGGGGCGGCACGTTTTGCCTCGTGCTCTTCGCCACCATCGAGACCATTCTCTTCGGCTGGTTCTTCGGCATTGACAAGGCCTGGAGCGAGCTGCACTACGGCGCCGACATCAGGATCCCGCGCTTCTACCGCTACACCATCAAGTACGTCACGCCGCTCTTCCTCCTCGCCGTCCTCGGCACGTGGCTGTACCAGAAGGGCATCGACAAGATTCTGATGAAGGACATCGCGGCGGCGGACCGCCCCTACGTCCTCGGGGCGCGCCTGATGCTCGTGCTGCTCCTGGTGGGCCTGGCTGTCGCCCTCAAGATCGCCTGGAACCGCCGCCGCGACGTGTGGGACCGCACGGAGGCCGAGCCATGAACACAGGCGGCTGGCTGATGATGATCGCGTCGTGGACCGTCATCCTCGCCCTCAACGCCTTCTGCTTCTATCGGCTCCTCACTGAGAGGCCGGCCGGACAGGTCACCCACGACGACGCCCCGCCGCCCCCTTGCGATGCGTGACCCGCGACGCGTGACCCGTGATCGGATGCCCCAGGAGGTGGCACGGCTGGCTTGACCAGCCGTGTCTTCGCCTCTGGCTCGCTCCTCTCACGCGTCACGCGTCACGCATCACGGTTCATCTTGTCAAAGAGCGCGTGCGGCGGCCCGACGCTACTCGCGTTGGCTATGCTTTCGCCGGCCGCCTCGGGGCCGCGTGCCCTACGAACGAAGGGCGCGCCCTCCGGCCGGGCGCCGCGGACGCGGATTCCAGATTCCGCGGCCCGCAATCACTCACCTTCGCTCCCAGTCGCCTGGATCGGCCCTTTCCTCGCGGGGTTCAGACGCTTCAAGGGCCTCGGGCACTTGCCCTACAAGGGAACCGCGGGCCTCACTCGCCGGCAGGCCCCGCGCTCCCCTCCACTTATTGCAGCGAATCGCTAATGGACTCGCTCGTCCGAGGCCACCTGGCGGAGGCCGAAAGCCATAAGCGTATAGAGCGTGGCATCATGTGACTTTGAAGAAACTTGCCGAGAATCGCTCTGAATCGCTTTTCGGTCGCTTTGTGGTCGCTAATGACCATAATTCTCTTGACATATCATAACGTCTATGATATACTATGATCAGCCTGGTTAGGAGGCGTCCGATGACCAAGCCGACAGGTGTGAACGGGGGCCGCGGAGCGCCCAGGGCGAGCGACACGCAACCACTTGAGGAGAAAGGACATGCGGCGGGCCAGCTCCTTACCATGAGGCAGGCCATCGAGCTGCTGAAGACCTCGCGCCCCACCTTCTACCGCTGGGTGCGCCAGGGCAGGATCGTCGGCACCAAGCTCGGCAGGCAGTGGCGCTTCCGCCGCGCCGACGTCGAGCGCTTCCTGGCCGGCCAGGAGCCGCGCATCGAGCTGCGGGCCGACCTCTCGCCCCTGATCGAGAACCTCCGCCGCCGCGTCGAGGCCCTCGGCGCCAAGGACGTCGCGCCCCCCGACGCCACCGACATCGTTCACGCAGTCAGTCTCATGATCCGCCTCGGCGTGGCCATGCAGGCCAGCGACATCCACATCGAGCCCTCCCGCCGGGCCGGCCGCGAGGGCACGGTCGGCGTCCTCCGCTATCGCGTGGACGGCGTGCTCCACCCCGTGGCCGAGATTGACGCCCGCCTGCTCCCCGCCCTCGACGAGCAGTGGAAGACGATGGCCAACTGCGACGTCCACGAGAAGGTCCGCCCCCAGGACGGCCGCATCGAGGTCCGCCTGGCCGACACCGGGCAGGTCGTGGACCTCCGGGTGTGCTTCGTGCCCGCCGTCTTGGGGCCGTCGCTGACCGTGCGCGTGCTCGACGCCAGCGCCGTGCGGCTCGAGCTGGACCGCCTGGGCTACGCGCCGCGGGACAAGGAGCGGCTCCTCCGCGCGCTGCGCGCCCCCTGGGGCACCCTCCTCATCACCGGCCCCACCGGCTGCGGCAAGACCACGGTCCTCTACGCCTGCCTGAACCACCTCGTCAGCCCCGAGCGCAAGCTGATGGCCGTCGAGGACCCCGTGGAGTTCCTCCTGCCCGGCGTGGTCCAGGTGGCCGTGCGGCCGCAGGCGGGCGTGACGTTTGCCACCGCGGTCCGCTCGTTCCTGCGTTCCGCGCCCAACGTCATCATGGTCGGCGAGGTGCGCGACTTGGCATCGCTCCAACTCGTCCACCAGGCCGCGCTGACGGGGCACCTGGTGCTCACGACCCTGCACGCCGACGAGGCGGCGCGGGCGCTCGTGCGGATGGTCGAGATTGGCAGCGACCCGTTCCTCGTGGCCGACTCCACGAAACTCATCATCGCCCAGCGCCTCATCCGCAAGCTCTGCCCCGAGTGCAGCGTCGAGGCGCAGCCCCTGGCGAGCCACCTCGAGCAGGCCGCGACCCTGGCCCGTGCCGGCGGGCTCGATTGGGCGGCGCTGCCCAAGGCGTTCCGTGCCCCGCGCGGCTGCGCGAAGTGCCACCAGACCGGCTTCCGCGGCCGCGAGGTCATCGCCGAGGCCCTCGAGGTCACGCCCGAGATCGGCGCGGCCCTCCGCCGCGGCGCCTCGCTCGACGAGTTGCGCACCATCGCTATCGGCCAGGGCATGACCACCATGGCCGCCGACGGCATCCGCCGCGCCGCCGAGGGCGCCACCTCCCTCGAAGAGGTCCTCCGCGTGCTCTGAGCCCCCGCGTCAAGGGTGGGCACCGGGGCTGCCGCGGCGATCGTCGCGCTTTCGCGCGAAAGCGCGACGGTCCCGTGGCGGATGGCGCACCATCCCCACCTCCCCGAAGGTCCCCGCACCTATACGAGCATGGGCCTGGCGAGGAAGGCAGAGCGGCGGGCGGCCTTGGCCGCGAGCGACTCGTCGCGGGCGAGGTCGGCCAGGTAGGCGTTGAGGCCGCGCTCGAACTGGGCCTGGAAGGGCACGACGTTGAGGCAGGCCGACCCGTCGGCCTCGAAGCTGAGCATCCACTTCCCCTTGTCGTCCACGCAGCAGATGCCGGCGGCCCGCTCCCCGTCGTGGAGCAGCCCCCCTCGAAAGGCGACGTAGACGGCCTCGGCACACGTGGCGACGGGTCGTCGGGGACGCTCGGAGAGGGCGACCCCGGGGTCCACGCGGCCCAGCTCGGGCAGGTAGCGGCGGCAGAAGGCGAGGAAGCTGGCCTTCGAGGGCGTGCGGGCCGTACTCCCGACGAGGTAGCCGGACAGGCTCTCGAGCGCGAGGCAGATCAGCTCGGCGGCCGCGGCGAACGAATGCACCGCGATCAGTGTGCAGGCCGCCTCGTCGTGGCGGGTGGCGGCCGCCTTGATTGCAGTGGTGAGGTCGTCGTGGGGCAAGGGGCCATCCTGAAATGGCGTTCCGTGTTGGGGGTTCGGTGTTCGAGGCCAGAGGGCGGCCACACAGGGCCGCCCCTACGGGACGCGGCACGCATCATCTCGGCGCGTCGCGCACGACGCCCGGGCGATACACGTAGCGGCAGCCTGGGTCGCTCAGCGGCGGGCGCTCGGGGAGCATGTCCACGCGGGGGTTCGCCGCAATGTCGGCGTAGACGCCCAGGAGCTTCCGGTAGTCGGGGTCGGTCTTGTCGGCGAACACGGGCTTCGGCTCGCCCGTCAACTCGCCGGCCTTCGCCTTGCTCCTGCAAGTGGCGTCGCCGCCGGCGGCCTTGGCGAGGGGCGCGACGAGGGCGCGGGTGGCCTCGGCTGGCAGGCGCATGCGCAGCACGGTCGCCCCCGGGCTGCCGCCGTGGCAGGAGGCACAGCGGCGCTTGTGGACGTCGTCCAGCACGGCCTTGCCCTTGGCGAAGATGTCGCGGCCGCCCGTCGTGCCAGGGCGCTCGTAGACGTAAGTGCCGTAGTAGGGCGCATTGCAGTCAATCCACGTCGCCAGCCGCTCGAGGTCCTCGGGGGCCAACTGCACGCGGTCCTTGTGAGTCGTCCTCACCACCTGCATCATCTTGCTGGCGTGGGAGCCGTAGTACTTCGGCGGGCGGGTGACGAGGGTGGAGACGTGGTAGAGGTCCGCGTAGCTCACGAGCCTCTTGGAGCAGAGGGTTTCGTAGGCGACGTTGAAGATGGGCGTGAAGTCGGGCGAGAGGTCAACGCCGCCCTTCGGCTGCGGCCCGCTGTGGCACTTGACGCAATGCTTGTCGAGGACGGGCTGAGCGGTCTTGTAGAAGTCCGGCCCGTGGATGCCGGCCCACCTAGGCGGGGCGATCTCGGACGGCGACCGCTGGAGCGCCAGCGGGAACGTGGTGGGCGGCGAGCTGGTCTTGCGCTCGTGGCAGCCGATGCAGCCGTAGCTCTCGCCGGGGGCCACGGTGGTGAAGGTCCGCATGCGCTGGACCTCCATCCGGTTCGCATCGAGGGCCGAGAAGTAGACCATGCGGTTGGCGGGGGCCTTGAAGTGGATCGAGCCGTCGGGCTCGACGGGCACGGTGCCCCAGAGGCGTTTGAGGGCGAACTGGCCGCTGAAGCTGATTGCGGGGTTCTGGAGGCCGTAGCCGCGGGTGTGCGACGACACGGGCTTCGGCACCTCCTCGAGCACGCGCAGCCACTTCACCTCGCCGGGCTTTACGCCGGGCAGCCCGTCGTAGACGTTGAGGCAATAGAACGTGCCCCATTCGGTCTTCGCCGGGTCGTTGTGGCTCGGCACGGCCGTGACGCCCTCCTCGCGAGGCGCGATGACGCGGGGCCGCGGGCGCGCCTTGACGGGGAACGCCTCGAAGGTCGAAAGCTCGGGGTCGCGGCAGACCAGGTCGCGGTTGTTCCAGCGGTCGAGCAGGTAGAGGCCGTAGCCGGTGGGGTGCCGCTCGTCCGGCCCGTAGCAGTAGGAAACCAGGAAGTAATTCTCGGAGAGCGGGAACACGTCGGCGTAGAAGCCGGCCTCCTTGCGCTGCCACGAGGCGTGGCTGGGCGGCGGAATCTCGGGCGTGAGGTTGGTGAAGATGGCCGGGCTCGAGTGGGAGTACATCGGATGGACGAGGCCGATCGGCCCGACGGCGTAGGGCATGTGCGGCCCGAGGATGCAGGCGATCCGCTCGGAGCCGGGCACCTGGCGCGCGCCCCAGAGCGTCACCGGGCCGAAGTGGGCGCCGGCGACGTGGGTGGAGCGGGTGCCATCGGGGTTGCAGCGCCAGAGGCTCTGGTTGTTGCCCACGTGCTTGTCCACGTAGCGCCACTGGCTCACGGCGATCTGCCCGTCGGCAAGCACGCTGGGCGTGAAGTCGTGGATCGTGTTCGTCGAAATGCAGCGGATCCCCGACCCGTCGCCGTCCATCGTGAAGAGGTTCGACACGGTGAAGGCGTTGTGGCACAGGGTCACGCGCTCGGTGCGGGTGGAGATGAAGGCCACGCGGTCGTCGGGCAGGTAGCAGGGGTCCACGTCGTCGTAGAGGCCCTTGGTGATCTGGCGGAGGCCCGTGCCGTCGAGGCCGACCTCGTAGATGTGCGTCGCCGTCGGCTTGTCGGCCTTATAGGCGAAGAGCAGCTTCGCGCCGTCCCAGTGCACGTCGGGGTCGCGGTAGATGCCGTCGGTCTTCAGCTCGCCCGTCAGGCACGCGAGCTTGCCTTCGGGCCGCACGGGGGAGAGGACGAAGAGGCCGCTGCCCGCCTTGTAGCGGCCCGAGCCGTCGAAGTAGATCGTATAGATGTGTGAGGTGTTGGTCGTCGGCCGCTTCGCGACGACGACGCTCTTGAAGTCGAGCAGCGGATTGGCGAGCGCGATGCGGTCCTTGAGCTTGAACGCCTGGACGTAGAGGGCGTAGAAGCGCTCCCACTTGGCCTTCGTGTCGGGTTGCGCCAGCAGGGGGTCGAGGCCGGCCAGGAGCTTGGCCGCGTCGTCGCGCTCGGCGGCCAGGAGGTCGCGGGCCGCGCCGGGCATCGAGCGGAAGTCGTCCACCAGCCGCGTCGCGTGCTCCAGCATTCCCTTCAGGCAGGCGGGCGAGAGAGGCAGCGTGTCGCGTTCCGCCGGCTTCCCGTCAACCATCAGGGCCAGGTTGGCCATCCAGTCGGCCGCCTCGTCGCTGGCGTTGGGCACGACCTGGAGGAGCTCGTTGCGAGACGCGTCCTCGACCGCCGGCGTCGCACCGGCCGTGCCTTCGCGGCCGACGATGTCGGCCTTCACCACGAACTTGTCGCCCAGGAGCACGTACTCGAGGATGCGATGGGCGCGGGGATTGGGCAGGGGAATGCGGTCGTAGGGCTGCGTGTAGTCGTAGGAATCGGGCGGGTTCAGGGGGTAGAAGCCCACGAAGCCCTCGCGGTCCGCCAGCGTGCCCTGCGGCGCCTGGGGCTTCGCCGCCGGCGACTTGGGGGCGCGGCGGGCAAGCTTCCAGTCCTTGGGGAAGGCCACATCCGTCTCGAACCGCAGGGCGCAGATATGGGGCAGGCACTCGACGGCGCACAGGAGCTTGACCGTGTGCTTCCCCTGCGAGACCGCTGCCGTGCACTGCTTCTCCCACTTCGCGCCGCTCGTCCGCCAGCCGCCCGTCGTGCTCTTGAAGCCCCGCGCGAGCACCTTGCCGTCGAGCAGGATGTCCACGGGCCGCGAGGCCGCCGCGGCGTAAAGGGCCGAGAGCGTGTACTCACCCGTGACGGGGAAGTCGAGGTCGTATTCCGCCTGGTTCGGCACCACGCCGCCGTTGACGATGCACGGATACTTGTCCGCGTAGGGCCGTGCCACGCGGTCGGTGTCCGCGTTCCCCCGGTCGAACCAGTCGCACCGGATCGTGAAGCTGTCGGCGTGGACAGGGGCCGCCAGAAGCGCCGCCAGCACCGCGGCGAGGCCGAGGGAGCGCATTCGGTGTGACCTCACTTTTTCAAGGGCTCGAGGTAGATCTTCCGGGCCTCCCATTGCCCGCCCTCGCTCTGGATGCAGATCATGCCGCTCGTCTCGCTGCACTCGTGCGCCTCGTTCATCAGCTTGCCGTTCACGTGCGGCAGCACCGCGTCGCCGTCGCACACGATCTCATACGTGTTCCATTCGCCCACTTCCTTCTCGTTGCTCTCGCCCTTCTTGGCCACGCGGCGGCCCTGCACGCCCTTGTGCTCCTTGCACTCGAAGCCGCCGATGACGAAGAAATCGCCCTGGTTCTTGTGCATTCCCTGGCACTCGAGGCTGCGGGGCCACACGCCGTCCTTGCCGCTCATGTGCACGAGCACCCCGCCGTTGCCCGGCTTGAGGAAGCGCCATTCCATGACGAACTTGTAGTTCTTGTAGGCCTTCTCGGTGCGCATGTAGCCCGCGGGCCGGCCCGCGCACTTCACCACGCCATCCTCCACCTTGAAGGTCTCGCCCGGCTCGGCCTTGCCGCCGACGCAGAAGGCCCAGCCCGTGAGATCCTTGCCATTGAACAGCTCGACCCGCTCCTTCGGCTCGATCGCCTCGCCGGCCTCCGCCGCCCAGGCCACCGTGCCGAGCCCCACCACGCACGCCACCGCGAACACCGACCACCTGTGCCTCATCGCCGAGCCTCCTGCGCTCTGCCGACCCACCCTCCACCCACCACGTCAGTATAGGCCATGCACCCAGTGAGTCAAGTCGGGATCATGCTGGCGGCATGACCCCCCGCCCGGGCCCACTTGCTCATATCTCTATCTAATATAAGTCCTTGTTGCTTAAATGTCTATGCATCACCTTGGTAGCCGTCGCTCTCATGTGACATAGCTCTAACTACTTGCGCAGTCAGTGCTTGACATCGCTACATCCACATGCTACCATATCATCGCTACTCCACGCTATGAGCGACAAGCGATGTCCCCTGTAACAACACCCCTACCCACAGCCGCCGCGCACTCGCCTGAGCTCCTCGCCGCGCTGGGGTGGTACGCGCGCGAGGTGATCGGGATCGAGCGCCTCTTCCGCGAGGTCACCGTGAAGCGGCGCCGCAACCCGGCCCGACCCGTCCGGCGCCGCCGGAGCGCGTTCCGCGACCCGATGATCTGCTACGACTTCCTGGCCATGGCATGGCTCGGCGCCACGCGCCTCTCGCAGATCGAGCCGCACCTGCGACACCGCGACGACTGCGCGGCGGCCCTCGGCCTCCCGCGCTTCTGCGACCACACGACCGCGCACAACTTCCTCAACGCGTTCCACGTCGCGCACCTGCGACAGCTCGATGCCGTCAACGCGCGCCTGCTGCGCGAGCACGGGAGCGCGCTCACCCAGCGCGCGCCCATCCTCGACCTCGAGCTCGCCGAGCGCCTCGTGCGCCGGCCGGGGCGCCGCAACCGTCTCCATCACTGGGCCGTCGCGTTCTGCGCCGGCGAGGCGGTCGCGCAAGAGTTGAGCCTGCGCAGCACGCCGCCGCACGCTCTCGTCGCGGAGACCGTGGCGCGAGCGCGCCTGGCGCTCGACCGGAAGCCGCACCTGGTCCGGCTCGCGGGACTCGCCGCATCCGACGAGCTGCTGCCGGCCCTGTGGCGCCTGCGGCTGCCCTTCCTCACGACGGTGCCTTGGTCGTGGGCCCTCGCGCATCACCCGAGGCCCGCGCGCACGCCGGACTGGGCTCCGCTCGACGACGCGTCGCGAGTCCTCGACCTCGGCGCAGCGGCGCCCCCTCGCGCGCCACGGCGGCGGCTGCGCGCCCTGCTCGTCGAGCGGCCCGCGTCGGCGCCCGGAGCGGGCCGACAACGCCTCGCCATCCTCACCTCTCTCGCGGACGACGCTGCCCCGATTCTCGTGCGTCTAGCTGCATCCATGACCAGACTCAGGACTTTCTTCGGCCACGCGAGCTGGCCGCTCCGGGACGGCAAGCCGCCCTCGAGCGACCCGCGCGGCAACGCCGCCTACCTGCGCCTCGCCGCGATCGCGATGAACATCTTGCGACTCTTCGCGCGCCAGCTCGGCGCAGACGTGACCCCCGCGCGCCTCCACGCGCTCCTTCGCGTCACCCCCTGGCGCGGGACGTAAGAGCGGCAGCACTCGTCTTCTCTGGCGGCCGAGTGCGCGCCGAACGCTTGTGCGTGAGGTACTCCCGCCCCCTCTGGCCCGCCGACGCGCGCCCGCGACGGTCCTCTGGTCGCTGGCCGCGCGACCCGCGCGCGAGCGGGGCGGCTGCGAACGGCTTCTTGCGCGCTGCCGCGGGCGCCAGTTTCCCGGCGGCCGCTGGCGAGAGGGACGTGCTCGCGCCGGTCCATCCTCGCACCCGCGCATGCGTTCGCCGCGCGACGTGGCCGGCGCGTCGCGCATCGGGGGCGCCTTCGCCGCCGCGCGCGTCGCCATGCGGCCCCCGTTCTCCGGCGCGCAGCGCGCGACCTCTGAATGTAGAACTGGAACCGATGACCTGCGAAGCCGGGCGACGGCGCGCCAAGCGCCCCGCGGTCCGTGTGCCGGCGCAAGTCTGGCCGGCGGCGCGAGGCGGCCGTGCGCGCCGACGGGCCGCGCCGGCTGCCATGCTGGTTCGCGCGTGACGGTGTCGCGCCGATGTGCGCGCCGGCGTCTCGCGCTCGACAGGCAAGGGCGCCCGGTGACGCGGCGACCTGCCGCCGCCGGGCGCGCCGCGCGGCCCGGGGCGTGGGGACGCGCCGGCGGCGCTCGGAGCGGCGCATTCGCGCGGCAGAGCAGCCGGGGCGCTCGGGGGCCAGGCGTGGCCCTCAAGGGCCGGCCGGTCCGTGAGTGCGCCACTGGTGCCGCGAGAACTATTCGGTGCAGCACTCGTAACTAACGAAGTGACAGGGACATAGAATGATCGCGACGATAGGCGTAGTATATGGTATGCCCACGTAGACCTGAGACACGCTGTGTAGGACGCAGATGCCTGTCAGAGGCTGTTCTGGATTGGCTGTACGATGGCGTGCATGCGGTGCTAGCGTCGTGCGTATATCGAGATATGTGATAAGACGGAGTTACGGGGCGCCACGCGGCCAGACGAGGTGGCTGGAGCGCTAGAGGGGCCGGCGGTGGCGGGTGAGCAGCTCGCGCTTGATGGTGGCGTCGGTGACCTCGGCGTAGCGCAGGGTGGACTGCATGTTGCGGTGGCCGAGGAGCTTCCGGACGACGGCGAGGCCGATGCCCTCGTTGAGGAGTCGGGTGGCGAAGCTGTGGCGGAGGGCGTGGATGTTGGCCTCGACCCTCGCCTTCTGGCAGTAGCGGAGCCAGGCGTGGTGTGCGGTGCGGTAGTGGATGGGGCGGCTGGAGCCGCCGCGGGCCGGGTCGCCGCGGAAGAGGGCGCCGGAGGCGATGCGCGACTCGCGCAGGTAGCGTCGGAGGAGTTGAAGGCTCTCGGGCGCGGCGTAGAGCATCACGGTGCGGGTGCGGCCGCCCTTGCCGCGGACGATGATCTGCTCGTCGTCGGGCGTGAGAATGAGGTCCTCGTGGTAGATCCCCAGGGCCTCGGAGACGCGGAGGCCGGTCTCGGCGATGAGGGTGAAGAGGAGGCGGTCCCGGAGACTCTGCCGCGGAATGGCGTCGAGTGCCTTGCGGATGACGCGGGATTCGAGGGGGCGGGGGTAGTATTCGGGGAGCTTGACGCGGTCGAGCTTCTGCATGGGGTTGGCGGGGATGAGGTCGTGCCTGTAGCACCAGGTGAGGAAGGCGTTGGCGGACGCCTGGGCGCGGGCGCGCGTGGGGGCCGCCTTGCCCGCGAGCGAGCTGAAGTAGAGACGCAGGCGCGAGGGCTGGAGGGCGGCGAGCCCCTCGGGGGCGAACTCGATGAGACGCCGCAGGTCGCAGCGATAGTTGACGATGGTGTGGCGGGAGCGCCCGGCGTTTTCCAGGTCCGTAAGGAAGTCGTCGAGGAGGCGTTGGAGGGGGAGCTGGGCGGGAGCCGGGGCGGCTGAGTTGAATATAACGGTGACTTCCTGCCCCCGGCGCCGTCGCTGTAAGTCCTGATTTCCCCGCCGTTGTGGGAGGTAGTTGTCCATTATAATAAGCATTATATGCGCCTCCCCCGCGTTGTCAAGGGCCAGTTTGGCCGACACGTCCCCGGGTTGCTCCTGCCATCTCGACTCCCGCCCGGGGGGCAGGATGGTCGAGATGGTCGAGATGGGGGGCCGCGGGCCGCCGCCCCAGCGGCGGCGATTGACGCCGCCCTCCACTTCGCGTATCCTTGCACACGGTTCCTGCCGGCCTCGGCACATGCTCCGCCCATGCCACGAGGAGACTATGGCCATGCGCGTAAGCAGCGACTTCGAGTGCGGCAACGGGAAGAACTTCGTCGAGGTCGCGCCCGGCCACTGGCGCCTCGACGAGGTGGGCGAGAAAGCCCCGTACTGCAAGTACTTCTGCGTCAAGGTCGAGGCGGATGAGACGGGCGGCCCCGTCCGCCTCGACGTCTATCCCGATCCCGCCCTCGGCGACGAGGGCCGCGCGGGCATGCTCGGCCACTACCCCGCGCCGCTGTGGTTCTGCGAGGGCGACTTCGGGCACTGGGTGCCCGTCGTCCATCGCTGGCCCGGCGTGGAGACGTACGGCCCCGAGTGCCTCTCGACACAAGTCGTGGTGCCGCCCGGCGCCGCGCTCTATGTCGCCAGCAACGTCGTGTTCCCCTATTCGCAGCTTGTGGCGTGGGCCGAGGGCCTCGGCTCGCGCGGCGCGGTTGTGGACTCCCTGGGCAAGAGCTTCGAGGGGCGCGAGATCCCCCGGGTCCACGTCCCCGCCACGGGCGGCCGGGCGCTCACCGCCTTCGTCGTCGCTGGCCAGCACCCCTCGGAGCAGTGCGGGCCGCTCGCCGCCTGCGGCATCGCGGAGTTCCTGTGCTCCAGCCATCCTGAGGCCCGAGCAATCCGCCGGGAGTGCGACGTGTGGCTCGTGCCCATGATCAACGTGGACGGCAACGTCCACGGCCGGAACGGCTGGACGATGCAGGACATCAACCCGTGCACGGATTTCACGGGCGCGAGCGACGGCGCGACGCCCCGGGCGGTCGAGGATCGCCTGCTGTGGCCCTGGCTGGCCGAGGAATTGCGCCCGGACCTCTACCTGGAGTTCCACGGCTACCTGGGCATGCGCCGCTTCGCCGAGCGGCCGTGCGACGGCTGCTACGTCCTCGAGCGCCCCGACGAGGTCTACGCGTCCCCCGAGCGCGTCAGGGCCTACGAGGCCGTCCGCGACACGCTGTTCTGGGACACGGCGGGCCTCACCTCGCGGTCACGCCCGGGCACGCTCAGCCCCGACATGCTGCCCTACCACCTCGCCCGCGCCTGCGGCACGCTCGTGCCCTTCTACGAGATCAACCACGCCTTCTGTAGCGTCCAGGGCGCGCGCCGCAAGGGGGCCGACCTCTTCCGCGCCCTCCTGCGCACCCTGTGCGCTGGGTAGCGCCCGACAGCATGCGCACAAGCCCCCCCGCCTAGCACTACAACGCTACTTCCTGGTCATTCTGAGGAGCGGAGCGACGAAGAATCTCCTCTTGAGTGCTCAGCGACGCCCTCGAACGAAGAGGAGATGCTTCGCTGCCGCTCAGCATGACCGTTGTTTGGGGCTTCCCACATGTCTTTGGCGGGGGCCGAGTTATGGCGTGCGGCAGCGCCTTTGTAGCGTTGTAGTGCTAGGCGCTCACCTCCTGTTGCGCACAGGTGAGCGCCTAGCGCACCCGCGGGTCGTGCAGAGGCCGGCGTGAGGCCGCAAGCTATTGTGGGTACGACACTTATGGCTCTCAGGCAGAGAGCCTTCCGAGGCCTTGCTAGGCGCTCACCCCCCGTGGCCCGGAAGGACGCGACTACGGGGGAGGGGACGAGATGGGTCAGAACCGCTTCAGGCTCGAGCGCGGGAAGCGCCACTCGGGGGTGACCAGCGTCTCGCCGAAATCCAGGGCATACCAGGGCGACAACGCGGCGTCGGAGGGATTCTTGAGCACGTGCATTTCCTGTGCGGGCATGTAGCTCTGGGCCAGGAGGAAAAACGTCTTGCCCGCCCGCGCGTCGGCCGCCACGTCCACCACGAGCACGGCGTGGCCGGGCGAGCCGCCCTGGATGAAGACATCGCCCGCCTGCATCTCCTCCGGCTTCGCCACCGCGCGCAGCTCGCGGCTGAGCGACAGCGTGCCGGCGTAGGTGAACACGGTGTCGAGGTATCGCCGGAAGCTCTGGTAGGAGGCGTCGCGGGCGGCCGTCCTGGCCCAGCGCACCTGGCTGCCGCTCACGCGGGGGCGGTGGCCCTCGGCCCACTTCGCCCACTCGGCCCGGTCGCCGCTCGTGAAGGTGAAAGCGATGTCGCCCGTTCGCCCGAGGGAGAAAAGGTACTCCGCGCGCAGGCGGATGACGGCGTCGGCGCACTGCTGAAGGTCGCGGGAGCCGACATCCAGGGCGACCACGGCGACGTGTGCGCCCTGATTCGCCTTCTTCTGGCCGTTGAAGAGCAGGACATCGGGTCGGCCTGGCCTCAGGGGCAGGTGGCGGAGCCAATCGGCGAAGCTCCCCGCCGCGAGCGCCACCCGCTCCGCCCCCTTGGGCGGCGGAATCCGCGCGGCGAGGGCCTGGGCGGCGTCATACGCCGCGGCCCAGGGATACTTCCTGGCCTCGCCCGCGGCGGCGACCTGGCCAAGCATCCCAACGGCAACGAGAGAAAGAAAAGCGGCCCTCACTGGATGGCCTGTCTCAAGACGTCCGCGATCTCGTCGGACATGTAGAACCCCTGGACGTCCTCGTCGTCGGACTGGTCGAGCAGGCACACCGCCAGCTCCAACTGCCCGCCGTCGAGCACGCACAGCCGCTCGGCCGGCGCCTTGACGTGCCAGATGACCACCCGGTCGAGCGCAGCTTGCAGCTTCTCGCGCTCCTCGGCGTCCTCGGACACGGTGCGGATGGCTTCGCTGAGCTGCCCGAGCACGAGCGGCCCCACGCCGCTCACGGCGTCGGTGCTCCCGCGCATCGAGCCCCAGACCACCACGATGTCCAGCTCCTTGCCCAGCGCCTCGGCCACGGCGGCCGCCTCTTCCGGCAACACCGTGGAGCGAACCATGTCCAGTGCGTCGCGGAAGGTGGGGTCCTCGCCCTCTGGCGCCGCCTCGGGCTCGGCCAGGGCGCTGAAGCCCTCGGCGACCGCTCCCATGCCCTTGGCCATGGCATTGCCCAGGCCCTCGGCCAGTTGCGTCATCGCCTCCCCGAGGTCCACGCCCAGCATCCGGGTCATGCTGGCGCCCATGTCCACCTTCCACGCCCCGTCCACCCGGCGGAGGACGAAGGGCAGGCACTGCTCCTTGGGCTCGCCCCCGTCGTCGGGCGCCGGCCCGAGAATCTTCGACTCCACGACCGCCAGCTCGCCGTCCGCCTGCGGCTCGCCCAGCTCGTAGCTCACCGTGGAGGCGTGCATGGACTTGAAGTTCATTTCTTCCCCCTCGCCGAGGATGAGCAACTCGCGGGCCGTCGCCTCGTCGCCCTGCTGGGCGGCTTGAAGAAGCCGCTCGACCGCCTCGCGGGCCTCCGCCAGGTCCTGGGGTGTCAGTTCCGACGCTTCCTGCTCCACGGTCCAACTCCTTCCTGCTCAGGTGGGCGTATCATCGAGGAAATGGGCAGCAAGGAACTCAGCGGGGGTCATCACCCGGATATCCTCACTGGGGAAGTGCGCCGCGTTCCGCGTCACCAGGCATTCCGCGCCGTAGCGCAGCGCGCTGAACCACTGAAGGGCATCCTCGAAATCCGCAAGTCGCGAATCAAGGGCCTGATTGACAATCTGCGCATCGAGGGCCGCCGGCTCGAACAGGGCGCGAAGGGCCCGAAGACACTCCCGCTCGGCCTCCTTGCCCTTGAGCCGCTTCACGACGTAAGACACGTTGGGGAAGCTCAGGGCCGAGATGGCGCCCTCAATCTGGCCCATCTCGGCGAGCGTCCATACCCGCGCCGAGTCGGCGTAGAACGGCTCGCGGCGAGTCAGCACATCCACCAGGACGTTGGTGTCGAGGAACACCTTCATCACTTCAGCCCATACTTGTCCATGAGAGCGTCCGTCAGCACATCGTCGAACGTCTTGCCCTTCGGCAGGGAGATGATTCCGGACACCTTGCGAGTGAGCGGCCCAATCGGGCGCCGCCTCTGCTTCTGCCCGGCCATCGCGCGCACGATCTGGGTGAACATGGCCGACACGCTTCGCCCGTTCTCCTTCGCCAGGCGCTTCGCCTGCGCCACCACCTCTTCATCCACGCTGAGCGTGAGCTTGGTCATCGCGGACTCTCCTCATACGTATCACCCGCACCATATCATACGTGAACTCATGGCGGGGCGCAAGCTTGAGACGCCCGCCAGGCTGTCGTTGCGCGGCCGACCGGTCAGTGTGCGGAGCGGGCCTTCCCGATATGGCGGCCGATCAACGTCTTGATCAGCGATTGGCGGGGCACCCCGAGCCGCTTGGCCTCTTTGTCCAGCGACTGGATCATCCAGATGGGGAAGTCCACGTTGACCCGCTTCTGCTCCTGGTTGGGCCGGCGAGCACGGGCCAAGTCGAGATGCTCCGAGATATCCTCGCCCGCGTCGAATTTCTTATCCAGTTCCTTAGCCTTCATAGGTCTCTATCTCCTCTCGTCGGGCGCGGCGGACCGAGATGATGCGGATTCGGTCGCCCCGATAGGTGATGATGGCGGACCAACACGTGGCCTCGATCTTGCCGACGACCAGGCGGCGCGGCTCGTCTTGTGTGCGCGCGGGCACCTCGATCAAGTCCGGATCCCTCCACAGCACCTGGGCCTCGACGAAATCGAGCCCGTGCTTCTTCTTGTTCGCATCGCTCTTGAGCGGGTCGAACTCGAATTCCACGGTATAGATTCTATACCTTGATGGGGCTGTATGTCAAGCTCTCATCGGGTTCGGCCGGAACGGAACTCTATTGTCCCTTCCACTGACCCGAGTTCCTGGCCGAGGCGGGGAAATGCAGACGTCACGTCAGCCCCGACCCACAGTAAGGCGGCGTCAATAAATAACATTTACATCTTGGTCGGCCGTCGGGGTCGGATGATGTAATTCCACTCCCCGTGAAACGCTTGAGGGGTGAGATGCACCTTGGCCATCTGCACAT
>Ga0307380_10000390_pt1 | contig 71571 bp, 52 predicted proteins | sample UN3MG_FD_202239 | JGI IMG/M metagenome (GOLD analysis project Ga0307380, IMG submission 202239) | Soil microbial communities from Risofladan, Vaasa, Finland - UN-3 | ecosystem: Environmental > Terrestrial > Soil > Coastal area > Acid sulfate soil | place: Finland: Risofladan, Vaasa | collected... | reverse complement strand
ACCGGGGTCGCGCCCAACCTGGGCACCTACAACACACTGCTCAACAGGGCCGGAAGCTATGCGGACGCCGCACGGCTCCTTGCGGAGATGAAGGCCGCCGGGATCACGCCGAACCTGGGCACCTACAACACACTGGCCTGCAAGGCCGAGAGCTACCCGGACGCCGCAGGGCTCCTCGCGGAGATGGAGGCCGCCGGGATCGCGGCCAACCTGGGCACCTACAACACACTGCTCAACAGGGCCGAAAGCTACGCGGACGCCGCGCGGCTCTTTGCGGAGATGAAGGCCGCCGGGATCGCGCCGAACGCAGTCACCTACTGCGCGCTGGTCAGCAGGGCCGAGTGCTACACCGAGGCAGCGGGCCTTCTTGAGGAGATGAAGGCAGCCGGGATCGCGCCGGACGTGGTCACCTACAGCACGCTGGTCAGCAAGGCCGAGACCTACGCGGACGCCGCACGGCTCCTTGCGGAGATGAAGGCCGCCGGGATCGCACCGAACCTGTTGACCTACAACACGCTTGTCAGCAGGGCCGAGAGCTACGCCGAGGCCGCAGGCCTTCTTGAGGAGATGAAGGCAGCCGCCATCACCCCAAGCCGGGTGACCTACAGTTCGCTCTTCTCCACGCACATCGGCCATGCCAACGCACGCGACATACTGCATTGGTATTACGAGCAGCCTTACCACCCATCGGGTCCCCTGAATGCGCTGATAACTTCCTTGCGGGGCCTCGGCCGCGTCGGTGAGGCTTTGGAGATTACATTACAGCATCCGCATCTTAGCGCGGGTCGCCAACTTATGAGGGAGCGCCCCGCGGACGCGCAACAACTGTTTGAAAGTGCGAAGAACGCGAATCCGAACCACCCGACCGCTGACTTCGCCCTCGGAGCATTGCATATGGAGAAGGGAGATCCCGCGGCTGCAAGTAGCTGCCTACAGCAGGCGCTAGGGACCGCGCCGCATCCAAAGCAGAAGGAAACGATCCGGAAGTGGCTTGCAGAGCTGGAACGATGATCGTCGGCGGAACGACATCCGAACTTGCCTTCCAGACGGGTGAAGCAGTTCGCCGTTAGACTCAAGCACTGAGTCCAGAGTGACGTGCGCACGATCCAATCGCGCGCTGCCATCGGCTATCCGGCCGCGATCCGCGGCATCCAGGGCTGCCAGAATTGACAGATGCGCTACCCCTCTGCTATCATCTGCCCGTTCTGGCGAATCTCAGGCAAAGGAGAAGGCATTGGCCAAGCGGCTTTTCAGCGGCATCCAGCCCAGCGGCGGGATTCATATCGGGAACTACCTCGGGGCGATCCGGAACTGGGTGGCCCTCATCCCCGAGCTGGAGTGCATCTACTGCATCGTGGACTACCACGCGATCACGGTGCCCTACGAGCCGGCGGAGATGCAGGGCCGCATCCTGGAGGCAGCGGCGGTGAACATCGCCTGCGGCATTGACCCCGAGCGCTGCACGCTGTTCGTGCAGAGCCACGTGCCCGAGCACACGGAGCTGACCTGGATTCTCAACAGCGTGACGCCGGTCGGCGACCTGTTCCGCATGACGCAGTTCAAGGAGAAATCCGCCCAGCACGAGATGAGCGTGAACGCGGGGCTGCTGGACTACCCCGTGCTGATGGCGGCCGACATTCTGCTCTACAAGGGCGAGGTGGTGCCCGTGGGCGAGGACCAGGTGCAGCACCTGGAGCTGAGCCGCGAGATCACACGGCGCTTCAACGCCCGCTACGGACCGGTCTTCCCCGAGCCGAAGGAGCGCCTTACCGCCGCCGCCCGCATCATGGGCCTCGACGACCCGACGAAGAAGATGAGCAAGTCGCTCGGCAACACCGTCGGCCTCCTCGAGGACCCCAAGAGCATCTGGGAGAAGGTCCGCACCGCCGTGACCGACCCGGCCCGCGTGCGGCGCACCGACCCCGGCGAGCCGACGAAGTGCAACCTCTTCACCCTCCACGGCTACTTCTCGCCGAGCGAGGACATGGAGCGGATCGCCCCGGCGTGCCGGGCCGCGGCCATCGGCTGCATCGAGTGCAAGAAGACCCTCTATGAGAACATGAGGAAGGTCCTCGACCCCATCCGCGGGCGAGCGCAGGCCCTTCTGGCCGACCCGGAGCAGGTGTGGGCCATTCTCCGCCGCGGCGCCGAGCGCTGCCGTCCCATCGCCCACGCCACTATGACCGAGGTGAGGAAGGCGATGGGGCTGTAGGACGGTGTTGGGTGTTGGGTGTTGGGTGGTAGGTGTTTTGGGGGTTGGGGCGCGTAAGCGCCGCGCTGGCAAGCGGTTGCGGATTCTGCAAAAAATTACCCAACAGAATCAGGGGGGAAAGCCGTTGTACAGGTGGAGGGAGAGAGTGTCCGCCGGCGGCGGGCGCTCTGTTCCTCGTACGCGTCGCGCGCTCCAGTGGCGGCCCCCGACACGGCCAACCAACCCCAGACGAGGCGCCACGCCCCAGGAAACGACCTCGGAGGTCGTTTTCGTGGGGAACCGCGAGACGCGGAAAGGCCGAGCGAAAGGCTCGCATCCAGCGTCCCAAGCATGGGCGACGACCGGAGCGAGGCCCGCGTAGCTCTTTGACAATTCGAGACTTACACCGCTCCCACCGCCTGCGAGGGCAAAGGGAGGGGGGAGAGTCCGGCTGGAGAAGAGCGGAGGCAGGAAGCCGTAGGCGGGAGGCCGTGAAGGACCGCCGACGGCCTACGGCCTACGCCCTTCTTCGGCGGGCGCTCCCCCCTCCCTCACCCTCCACCATCCACGATGCAGAGGAGGGTTATCGGTGGACGTGCGGGCGCGGCTGAGGGGGCGGGGCGGTGAGGTCCTGGAAGAGGGTCATATCTACGGGAATGCCGCGGGCACGCAGGTCGTGGATGAACTTGGGGATGGCGCCCGTGGGCTTGAGGGCGCCCAACACCTTCGCCCCCTCGCCGAAGCCGCGCTGCTCGTACTGGTAGACGGGCTGCATCGTGATGATGTCGCCCTCCATCCCCGTGACCTCGCTGAGGCCGATGAGCTTGCGGGTGCCGTCGGTCATGCGCGAGAGCTGGCCGATGAAGTCGATGGCGGAGGAGATCTGCTCGCGAATGGCGCGGCTCGGCAGGTCCATGCCGGCCATGAGCACCATCGTCTCGACGCGGGAGAGGGTGTCGCGCTCGGAGTTGGCGTGGATGGTGGTGAGCGAGCCGTCGTGGCCGGTGTTCATGGCCTGGAGCATGTCGAGGGCTTCGCCGCCGCGGCACTCGCCGACGATGATGCGGTCGGGGCGCATGCGCAGGCTGTTGCGCACGAGCTCGCGGATGGGGATGGCGCCCTTGCCCTCGATGTTGGCCGGCTTCGCCTCGAGGCTGATGACGTGGTCCTGGTGGAGCTTGAGCTCGGCGGCGTCCTCGATGGTGACGATTCGCTCGTCGCGCGGGATGAAGGACGAGACGACGTTCAGCAGCGTGGTCTTGCCCGAGCCGGTGCCGCCCGAGATGATGGTGTTGGCTCGGTACTGGACGATGAGCTTGAGGAACTCGACGACCTGGGTGGTGAGGGTGCCGAAGCGCTCGACGAGGTCCTTCTCGGTGTAGGGGTCGGCAGCGAACTTGCGGATGGTGAGGGTGGGCCCCGTGAGGGCGAGGGGGGCGATGATGGCGTTGACGCGCGAGCCGTCCTTGAGGCGCGCGTCCACCATCGGGCTGCTCTCGTCTATGCGGCGGCCGAGCGGGGCGATGATGCGGCGGACGATGTGGATGACCTGCGCGTTGTCGGTGAAGCACTTGTCGGTGAGCTCGATCTTGCCTTTCCGCTCGACGTAGATGCGGTCCCAGTTGTTCACCATGATCTCGTCAATGGTGGCGTCCGCCAGGAGGTCCTCGATGGGGCCAAGGCCAACGGCCTCGTCCACGACCTCCTTGACAAGCTGCTCGTGAGGGAGCCAGAGGGGGATGTCGGTGGCGAGGGTGGCGACGACGTTGCGGACGACGCCCTCGGTCTTCTTCCGCAGCTCCTCGTCGCTCTGCTGCGTGATGTCCACGTGGCGCAGGTCGAGGTCAATGAGCAGGCGCTCGTGGATTCTCTTCTTGAGGTCGGAGGGGACCAGGCGGCGGGTCTGGGCGCCGGGATCGCGGACGAGGGCGCCGGTGAGGGGCTGCGCGGCCGTTCCCCGATCCCCGTCGGCCGCGCCGGCGGCCGCCGGGGCGCCCTGGCCCTCGCCCGCGCAGAAGATGATCTGAACGGGGCCGAGGTCAATGCGGGTGCCGTCGGCGAGGGGGGTCGCGGCGTTGATGCGCCGGCCCTCGATGTAGGTGCCGTTGCGGCTGCCGAGGTCGCGGATGGCATAGGTGCCGTTGGTGTTGACGATCTCGCAGTGCTGGCGCGAGATGGCCAACTTGTCCACCGTGAGGTCGTTCGCAGGCGACTTGCCGATGGTGAAGGTGGCCTTCGTGAGCGCAAGGCGCCGCTGGGTCGGAGGGGTGGCTTCGCGATCGGTGATCAGGAGGAAGGGCATCGTGGGGTCCTCAGCTAGGCCGCGCGGCAACGCCAACGCGGGCGGGCCGGCGTGCCACCGGCGGCCCGTGCGCACTCGCGGGGGCGGTGCCCGTCACGGGGGCGTCGTGGCCTTGGACCGCTGCTGGGTGAGCATCTCGCGCTGGCGCGCGGCCGCGGCGATAATCTCGTTGAGCTGGGACTGCGTGACCTCGGGGGTGCTCTCCTTCACCTGCACGTCCTCGGTGCGGCGCAGGGCGCAACTGAGCTTGCCGGCTCCCTGGGCAAAGGTCAGCAGCACGGCCTCGAGGGTGGTGACGTGCAGGGTGATGGAGCTGTAGCCGCGGTCGGTCTGCAGCGTGCGGCCCGGCCCGCGGGCGGGGAGGCTGAGCGCCGTGCGATTGTCCACGGCGATGACCTCGACGTTGCGGGCCACGACCCGCGTGACCACGCTGGCCGCCACGTTGGGCCCGCCCGCCTGCTCGCGGAAGGTGCCAAAGATGTCGACCCGGCTCTTCGGGGTGATGAGGCCGCCGACGCCGGAGATCTGGTCCACGCCGATGGTGATGGCGCGCCAGCCCGACTCGATGGCGCTTGCGGACGCCTCGCCGATGGGAGACTCGACGATGAAGTCGGTCTTCATCAGGGGCTCGCCTGCCTTCACCCGCCGGGCCAGCGGCGTGCCGATGTAGCCCTTGGCCTGGGTGTAGAGGATGTGCATGGCGCTGACCGCGATCTCCTCGACCTCGACCGCCTTGAGCATGTGGTCGCGCAGGAGGCTGCCGCGCATGATGTCCTCGCGCGCGACGATGATGGCGACGCGCTGCGCCTTGCCCTTGATCTCGGATTCCTTCTGCTCGACGTAGTGTCGGACGCCGATGGCGGCAAGGAAGCCGAGGATGACGGCGGCCAACAGTGCCAGCTTCGTTCGCATTCACCTCTCCTGACAGGTTCGTAGTGCGGGCTTCAGCCCGTATCCTTCCAGGTCATCGCCGGTCGCAGATACGGCCTGAGGGCCGCACTACGAGCTACAGTCCGCGGTCGGGCGGCAGCCAGTCCTTCACGCTGTAGGCGACGGCGGTGCGCACCTTGCTCGTGCCCGGGTCGCGCTCGATGTAGACCATCGCGCGGCGGGTGCCCTGGAGGAACGAGAGGAACTTGCCCGGCAGTTGCGTCTGGACGACGTTCTCGGCGTCGCTGTTGCGGGTCCAGCCGGCCTTGGGCATCTCGTCGGCGAAGACCTGGGCAGCGTCGTCGAGCGAGCCGGCCCCCTCGTAGACGAGCAGCCGCGAGGGGATGCCGCCCAAGCCGTCCACGCAGAACACGCGGCGCGCCTGCGGCGGGCGCGGGATGCCGGGCACTTCGTCGCCCGGCACGTCACCGTGCCGCCAGCCCTTGGGGTCGCCGGGCTTGCTGCGGCCGACGAAGTAGACCGAGCCGCCGGTCTTGGGGTCCTCGTAGGCCACGATGCCCACCGTGCAGCCCTCCGAGTCCACCGCGCCCGCGGCGGCGTAGGACCTGGCGGCGACGTGCATCATCGTGCCACGCGTGGGCGGGGCCTGATCGGTCGGCTTCCCGAAGCGCTCCTCGAACTGCTCGACCACGCTGCGGGCCGAGACGTTCGAGCGGAACTGGGCGAACGTGGCCTTCTCGCCGTTGAACACGCATTCGTGCGACCGCAGGAGCGTGGAGCCGGCCAGCGCCTCGAACGGGATGGCGGCCTGCACGCGCGCGGGGCCTGGGGACGGCATGGCCCTGGGGCTGAGCCAGGCCCTGCCGTGGCGGTAGCCGAAGGCCAGGATGCCGACGGCCAGGGCCGCGATCAGCGCGGCCCGCCAGGCGTAGCGGACGAGGGTGGGGCGATCGAGCTTCATCGCGCGGCTCCGTCAAGGGTCAGGGCGGGTTGCCGCCCGGCGGGGGCTGGGGCGTCGTGTCCCAGCCCTCGCAGGGGTGCCAGAAATCGTAGTCGTTGGGCTCGACCAGCGGCGGGTCGTTGCCGCAGCCGACCCAGGAACGCTGCTGGGCGGCCGGGGGCGACTGGTCGCGGGCCTCGCGGGTCTTGTCCCAGCGAATGGCGGCCACGGGCGACCATTCGTCCTTCGTCACCTTGTCGTCGTTGGGGATCTGGAGGTTCCAGGCGGCCACGTCGCGGTCGCCAGCGACCACCTTGTCCTTGTCGTGGTACCACATGTGCGCGTAGTTCGTGTGGGCCTGGCGGCGGTGCATGTAGTCCACCAGCACCTCGGTGATCCGCTCGGGGATCTGGTCGTCGAGGAGGTCCCAGGCCTCGACGAGCTGGCCCTCGGGACGCATGCGGTAGCCCTCGCTCACGTGCACGCTCTCGCGGTAGACGACCCGGCTGCCTTGGAGGGAGAAGCTGCCGTGGGCGGAGACGTTGCGGTAGTGGATGAGCTTGGTGAACTCCTCGAACAGGTCGCGGAGCTCGTTCGGCCCGGGCACGTCGGCGTCGGGGGGATCGGTCTCCTGCACGCGGACCTGGCCGGGAAACTCACGGAAGCCCACGCCGTGCACCTCGCCGACGGGGGGGAACTCCTCGCTCTGGTCGCCTTCGGCCCAGATGCTGTAGTGGTTGCCCTCGTGGACGCGCTGGCGGGCCGTGGCGAGCCAGCCGACGTAGATGGCGCCGAAGATGAGGGGGACGTAGACGAAGGCGGTGAGCACGGCAAGCTCGGCGGCCATCGCGCCCCGGCGCCTGACGCGTGACGCGTGACGCGTGACCAGAAGCGGCGTTCTCATCGTGGGCTGCCTTTGCTGTTCTCAGTCGCAAATCGGCAATCGGAAATCGGCAATCAGTGCTCGATCACCTCTCCGATGCGGGGGTCGTCGGTGTCGAGGCCCATCTGGCCGAGGGCGTGGTTGACGTCGGTGCGCAGGCGCGGCTCCTCGCCCATCTGGTCGGGCCGCCGCGGCTCGTACCAGTGGGTGTGCATGAGGCCGTAGAGGAGATAGGAGAGGCCCGTCTGGTTGTCCACGTAGGCGTCGAGGTGCTCGCTCTTGATGGCGTCGGTGAGCGGCCACAGGTGAGCGGTCCAGACCGGCTCGTAGAGGTTCTCGTAGCCGGCGTTGACGAATGCCTCGACCTGGCTGGGCCACAGCCAGGTGAAGCGGTAGTGGGGGGTGGGCTCGGTGTCCTCGTCGTTGCGCAGCTCGAGGAAGCCGGCCCGGGCGCTGGCGATGCCGATGTAGCCCCAGCCGGGGTTGCGGAAGAGGGTGAGCGGGGTGCTCTCCTTGTCGAAGCGGCTCTTCCAGCAGCCGACGGTGAGGGCGTAGTAGAAGAAGTCCTCGCTCAGGCGCACGGGCGGCGCGTAGCGCATCGAGGCGTCGGCCACGTCGTGGAGCTGCCAGGGCTTGACCTGTTGGTAGAAGGGGTCGAAGTTCCGCGTGTCGTCGCGGTTGAGCGCCCCACGGTCCGAGGCATAGATGCGCACCGAGTCGTTCGTGCCGTCGCCGTCGTAGTCGTAGTTGGCGGGGGCGCCCCACTGGGGACGGGTCTGATAGTAGTCGCGGCCGCTGGGCGCGCCTTGGGCCGTGTCGTACCACTCGGTCCAGGGCGGGTAGGTGAAGTTGTTCGCGCGGGCGAAGGGGTCGCGGTCGCACAGGGCGTGGTGGGCGAAGCGGCGCAGGTCTTCCTTGATGAAGTAGGGCCTGCCGAGGCGGTACTGATAGGTCCACTGCGTCTCCTCGCTCTCGGGCGTGTCGCAGTGGCGCTCGAGGAGCTGGCAGTCGCGGCACATGCGGTCGCGCTCGTTGCCGTCGGCGCTGGCGAACCACTTGCAGGTAGTGTTGCCGGGCACGCGGTAGTTGATGCCCATGAGGCCGTAGATGCTGAGGAACTCGGGGTCGTTCTCCTCGATGGTGAAGCGAAGGCGGCGGCTGCCGCCGCGCGTCCGGATGTCTATGAAGGCGTCAATGCGGCAGCTATCCTGGAGGATGGTGACCCAGATGTTGGGCATCTGGAAGACGTTGGGGATGTGGTACGTCACGTCGCGCAGGTGCAGGGTGTTCGGGATGTTGAACCAGGTGTCGGGCGCGAGGTTGATGCGGGTGTCAATCTGGACGGGGATTTTCATGCCCCCGACGGTCACCGTGTCGTGCTGGCCGGGCACGTCGTTCCACTGCGAGCCGTCCCACTGCTGGACGTGGCCGGTGTCGGGGTCGCGTCGGACGCCTGCGGAGCCGGAGCCGGCCTTGCCCGAGACGCTGATCCAGAAGCCGCCGGCCTGGTCCATGGGCTTGTAGGTGATCGAGTAGTCGTCGCTGCTCATGGCCACGGCCCAGCCGAGGCCGTCCAGGTACTGCGCGTCCACTCTCGTCGTCGTGGTGCCGCTCTTGTCCTGCTGGATGAGCGTGAGCTTGATGTGCTGGTCGCTGATGCGTTCGACCGTGATGTCCTGGTCGTCGGTCTTCACGCGGTACGTGGTGTCGCTGATCCGCTCGATCTCGTAGGTCTTGCGGTCGGTGTTGGTGATGAGCCAGTGGAAGGGGCCGAGCTGGCGGGCCTCGACGTAGAAGGGCGGGTCGTCGGTCCAGACCCGCCAGCCGACGTGTTGCCCGCCGTCCATCAGCTTGAGGATGTGGAGGTCGAACTGCAGGCCGTTGCCGGGGAAGAAATCCACGTCGGGGTAGATGGCGACGGCCTCGATGCCGTGCTTGAGGGCGGTGCGGTGGACCTCCATCTTGACCAGCTCGGCGCAGGCGAGCGACATGCCCCACTCCCAGCGGGCGAACATGTTGAGGGTCTGCTCGACCTGGGGAATCCACTCCTGGGCCCGCGCGTAGGCGGCGTCGTAGGCGGCCACGGGGTCGCCGGAGAGGATGGGCGGGTCGCCGTCGCCAGTCACGGGGATCGCCCCGTCCTGCCACACCAGGTTGTCGGCGGGGAACGGCGGGCCCCGGCGCTTGAGGCCGGCGAGCACGCCCAGCATCGTGGTGTTCGACGCATAGCGCACGCCGTCATAGTAGAACCATGCCATGGCCTCGTTGAGGTAGGCGACGGAGCTGATGACGTTGGCCTCGTACAGGCTGCCGCCGTAGGCGCACTCGTCGGCGGCGTTCTGCACCTGGATGCGGGTGCTCGTGACCATGCCCGAGTCGGCGACGAAGATCACCGACGCGGCGAGCATGAACAGCGTGAGGGCGCCGAACACCAGCGCCTGCCCCCGCTCATCCGACGCCAGGCACTTCAGCTTGGAACCCATTGTCGCCCTGCCTTCCACGGAATCGGGATTCGGCAATCGAACATCCCTCACGGGGTCGGGTCCGACGTCACGTCCGGGATGACCTCGTGGCCGGTGACGCCATCGAGATCGCCATCCCAGGGCTGGGGAATGCTGACGGTCTGGGTGAGGACTTTGTGGACGACGCCGCGCGGGCCGAGCTTGACAATGCTCCCCCAGATGGGATGCCAGTCCCGGAACGGCGTGGCGTTGACGAAGGGGAAGATCAGCTCGAACTCGTGGCTGACCTCGGCGACAACGGCCTTGTCGCCATCGTCGGGGCCGTTGAGCACGTCCACGGATGTCTTCGCCTGCGACTGCGGCGAGCGGTGGAGGTTGCCCCAGCCGGGGATGAAGATGGGGGCTCCCGGGTTGCCCGTGCAGTTGGAGCCGGCGATGGGGCTGCACACGATGGCGGCCGCGCGGTCGGGGTCCTCGCTCACCAGCACGGCCCGGGCGGCGGCGTGGGCCGCGTAGTTCACCACCTGCTTTGCCACGGCGATGAGGCAGAACTGCATGATGGCCAGGGTGATCAGCATCTGGATGGGGAATGCGATGGCCGTCTCGACCATCACCTGCCCCTGCTCGTCCCGCAGAATGCGCATAGCCATTCGCGCCGGGCGGCGCGTTCCGCGCCGCTCAGGCGCCCCTCGGGTTTCCCGCCCCCCTCAGAACACCCCGGCCCGCGCCAGCCACACCCACAGGGTGCCCACGCTGATGGCGAAGCAATAGGGCACCGTCAACCGCGCGGGGCTCGCGCCTTCCCTGGCCTTGGCGGCCTTGCCTGGCCGCACGATGGCGACCAGCGAGTCGAGCAGCCCTCGGCGGAGTTGGCCCTTCCACACGAGCACGCCGAGTGCCAGCACTCCGCCCACGAGGGCCGAGGCCATGAGCGCCAGGAGGGCAAAGTACCACCCCTTCAGCGCGCCGATGGCCACCGCCAGCTTCACGTCCGCGGCGCCAAACGCCCCATACAGAAAGAACAGCCCGAAGACCCCGCCCGCCAGAGCCACCCCCAGCAGGCTGTCCACCAGACAGAAGTCCTGCTTCACCCCTCCCACCGCGGGGCTCGCGGCGAGCGCCGACGCGCTCGGCAGGGTCTGCGACACGCCGCCTACCCCGCCGAGCACGTAGCCGAGCATCAGGCCGGCCACCGTCGCCGGCAGGGTTACCCAGTTATGGACCTTTCCCGAAGCGAGATCCGTGTACGCCGCCGCTACCAGCACCGCCAGCAGGATGATCTCACGCGCGGCGTCGAAGTAGATCAGCACGGGCTTCGCTTCCCTGGGCGCGGACCCTCGGTTCTGCCGCCTGCGGCCCCAACCCACAGGGGAGCGAGCGGACCTTGCAGGCGCATCAAGCCATCTGCCCGAAGCTCTGTCGGGGGCGATCCTCGGAAGGGTCGCCGGGGGCCAACACGCGCGACAGGCCTGAGGCAAGGCTGGAGCAACAGCGCCGGCGAGCCGCGCTCACCTGATCGTCGTAGCGGCAGCGCCGCTGCTACGGCCCACTGTCCTTGAGATCGGAGAGGCCGCGCCGGACGTTGCCCGCGGCGCTGTCGGTGATGCCCGAATCCAGCGTGGCATCGGTCTCACCGCCCAGACGCTCCGTGGACACCCGGAACAGGTCGCGGATCTGGTTGCCGAAGACCGTGATGATCCCGATCGACAGCACCGCGACCAGCACCACGATCAGAATGTACTCTGTCGTGGACTGGCCTCGCCTACGCCAACGTCCCAAGAACATACTCCGTCTCCTTGAAAAGGGACTGGCCTTCCTCTGCTACGGTATCGGCAGACACACTACCGATGTGACCTCGCGGTAATGGGCCGAGAGGCCGCCGAGCACCATGGTCGAGATGCCCAGCAGCAGCCCCACGATGACGGCGATGACGATGGCGTACTCGACCGTCACCTGGGCCGTCTCGCCCACGAGCAAGCGCCGCACGAACTGTGCCACACGTCTGCCCATCGCTTGCCCTAAGTGAATCCACAACAGTGACTTGGCGGCTCCACCGCGCGCACTGTTAGTATACCACCGGTCCCAGCCCTGTCAAGTAGGTGTTTCGCATGACCTTGTGGTTCCGGCTCAAGCGAGCACAACGCCCGGCCCGCGCCTGAAAACAGTTGAACCCTACATGTTTATTATGCTATACTCCTTGCGGGAAGGCCAGCTTTTCTCTCATGGCCCGACACTGCGCCGGGCGCACGCTCCGGGCAGTCGCCCTCGCCGTAGAGGATACGTTCGTGGTCCGTCGTCTCATTGCAGCGCTCGGTGCCTCAGTCGTGGTGCTCGCCACGTGCGACGCGCTCGCGGCTGAAAGCAGGACCAGGGCCGAAGACAGCTCGCTCTACCTCGAAACGGACCGGGATGCCGAGAAGCTCCTCGAGGCCGCCCGCGCCGCCGTGCGGGCCGGCAACTGGCGACAGGCGGTGGAGGCGTATCAGCGGGTGGCCGATTTCGCCGGCCGCGCCGGGGCACAACCCCTTGTGGCCGCGGAAGCCGGTGCTACCATATATCTGCCCATCCAGGATGCGGCAGCCCAGGAACTCGCCAGGCTCCCGCGCCCCGCGCTCGACCTATACCGCGAGGGGCACGACGCTGCCGCCAAGGCGGTCTTCGACCGCGCGCTGGCCGCCAGGGATGCCGCCCTGCTCGGCTCCGTGGCCCAGCGGTACCTGGCGACCTCCTGGGGCGATGACGCCCTGGCCACCCTCGGCTCGCTCGCCTTCGAGCGCGCCGACTACACGGGCGCACTGATGGCCTGGACACGCCTGCTGGAGACGTGCCCCGAGCCAACCGTGCCCCTGCCCCCGATCCTTGCTCGGATGTGGGTGTGCTGCCGCGCGCTCGGCCAGGATGGCCCCGCTCAGGCCATCACCGAACGCCTCCGCACCCGGCACGCCGACGCCACGCTCCGCGCGGGCGGCGAGGAGGTCTCGGTGGCACGCTTCCTCGCCCAGGAAGTGCGACCCGTCGCGAGCGCCCCGCTGAGCGACTGGCCCGCTCTCGGGGGCGACGCCACCCACGCCCGCCTGATGCGGGGGTTCGCCGAGGTGGGCGGCCCGGCGTGGCGGTTCCCCCTCCCCTACGCGGCGGTCCGCCCGTCCCATCGAGAAGGCGACCTCTCGCCCTATCCCATTCCACTGCCGATACATGCAACGGTCGTTGGGGACACCGTTTTCCTCGCCGACCACAGTGCCGTGTATGCCCTGAGCATCGAGACGGGTCAGCCCATCTGGCTGTTCCCCGACGCCCCGGAGGCCGGTCCCCCTGCCGCCCTCGACGAGACGGTCCACGCCGTGGCCTGCGCCGACGGGCGGGCGTTCGCGCGCCTGGCGCATACGCTTCTGGCGTTCGATGCGGCGACGGGACAGGTGCTCTGGCGCCGCTCGTTCGCCGAGGAGAAGCCCGAGGCCCTCCCCGAGGAGAAGCCTGAGCCGGAGCCCAAGGCCGACGACGAGCCCGAGGAGCCGCCCAAGAAGAAGGGCAGGGCGAAGACGGGCAAGCTGCTCGGCACCAAGGTTCGCGTCCTCCTCACCCCGCCCGTGGTCGCGGGGCCCCGCGTGTTCGTGGGCTTCACCCACCTGGGCGAGGAGGCCAGAACGAGCGTGGTCGCCCTCGACGCGGCGACCGGGCAGGAGGCCTGGCGCACGTTCGTCTGCTCCCGAAGCATCCCGGCCTTCCTGGGGCTGGGCGCCTCGGCCAGCCCCCCCGCCGTCGCCGGCAACACGGTGTACCTGGCGACCAACCTGGGCACGGTCGCCGCCGTGGACGCCCAGACCGGCGCCATCCGCTGGGTGCACCGCTATCCGTCGTTCCCCAGCCACCTGCGGCGCAGCATCGTCGAGCGCAACGAGCGGTGGACGAATAGCCCGCTCATCGTGGACGGTGGCCTGGTGTTCGTGGCGCCGCAGGACGCATCGTCGCTGCTGGCCCTGGACGCTGTGCGCGGAGCGCTCGCCTGGTCGGCGCCGCGCGACGGATGCCGCTACCTGGTGGGCGTCGAGGGGCGCGGCATCTTCTCCGCCGGCGCGCACGTGGTGGCCACGGGGAAGGCTACAGGGAAACGCCTCTGGAGCACGGAACTTCCGGAGCGGGCCGCCGGCCGGCCGGCCCTGTGCCAGGGCCGCCTCTACGTGCCCACCGAGAGGGCGTTGCACACGGTGCTCACGGCCGATGGCGCCAGCACCGTCTGCCGCGTGTGGCAGCCCTTCGAGGAGCCGGGGAACCTCACGGTTGTGGACCGGGCGCTCTTCCTGGCCTCGCGCGACCGCATCTACGCCTTCAGCAACTGGGCAGCCACGGAGGCCGGCCTGGCCAGGCGTCGCCAGGCCGATGCCGCGGACCCTGTGGTGCCCCTGACGATTGGCCTCCACGAGGCCGCCCGCGGCGCCCACGCCGCGGCCCTGCCGCACCTGGAGGAGGCCCTGCGCCTGGCGGGCGCCCGGAAGGACGAGGATGCCCTCCGCCGCGCGCGGCAGGCGGTCTTCGATACCTGCCGCTCCCTGGGCGAGGCCGGCGATGCGACCGCTCTGGCTAAGGCCCTCGCCCACGCCCCGGAGCCGGCGGACAGCGTGGCCGTGCTGCTCGCGCTGGCCCGGCTCCACGAGCGGCAGGGACGCGCGGCCGAGGCCATCGCCGCATGCCACAGGATCCTCGGGGAGCACGCGGGCGCAACGGGCCGCACGGAGCAGGGCCTGAGGGTCTCCGCCGGCGCCCTGGCCAGCGCCGAGATCGGCCGCATCCTCAGGGAACTGGGGCGTGCGCCCTATGAGGCCGTCGAGGCCGAGGCCGCCAGGCGGCTCGCCGCGGCGCGCGCCGACGCGGAACTGGAGAGCATCGTCCGCCGCTTCCCGCACAGCGCCGCGGCGGAGCGGGCCATGCTGCGCCTCCTGGCCGCGCCGAACGCGCGGGCCATGGCGCCCCACCTGTCGGCCCTGGCTCACGCGATGGCGGCGGACCCTGCGTCCGAGGCCCGGGCCGCCGTCGAGGCAAAGCTGAAGGCGCTCGCCGACGCGGCGCGGGCCCACGCCACGGCCATGACGCCTCGCTGGCAGGTGCAGACCCGCATCGCCCACCAGCGCATCCAGGTCGTGCCGCTGCCCGGCGCGCCGCCGGGCCGTCTCTACCTCGCCACGGCCCGGCGCTCGTTCGAGCGGGCCATGCCCTTCGACAGCATCGAGTGCCGCCAGGCCGACACCGGGCAGCTCGTGTGGCAGCGCGAGCTGAGCGAATGGGATACCCTGGGCGTGGTCGCCGGCGGCCAGCTTCTCGTCGCCACGTTCGACGAAGTGCTCGCACTGGACCCCCTCAGCGGCGCGACGCGCTGGCGCGTGTCGCTGGCCGAGCCGGTCGCCGTCGAGAAGCTCGAGCCCGAGGACCCCGCTCCGCCCCCGCGACGGCGCCCGGGCGCGCGCCTCGGCGAGCCGGGCGAAGGCCCGTGGAGGCCGTGGGAGCGGCGCAGGACCGAGCGCCGCCGCATCGTCGCCCTGGCCGCCGGCCCGCAGGCCGTGTACGCCGGCCTCATGGGCGGCGAGGTGGCCGCCTTGGGACTCGCCGACGGCGCGAAGCTCTGGAGCCGCCAGCTCGACGCCAGGGTGCTGCTGGCCCGCGCCCTCTTCGTCCACGACGGCAGGGTCTGGGCCTGCGCGGAGAGCCCGGGGGCCGCCTACGCCCTGAGCGAGAAGGACGGAACCGGCAACGACACCGTGGTGTTCCAGCGCGACGCCGCGGCCTTCCGAGTGCCCCGGATCACCGACCGCCCGGCCTTCGTGCCCGTCCTGGGCAGGCTCTACGTGGTCGTGGACGACCATACGGTCCACGCCCTCGACCTGCGCCAGGGCCGCAGCCTCTGGGAAGCGTACCTCGAGTCCAGCATCAACCGCATCCTGGCCAGCGACGACGGGGAGTTCTGCTACGCCATTCCCGACGTCTTCCTGCACGACGCCCAGATCGTGTCGCTCCACCCCGACACAGGCAAGGTGCGGCGCCGCCGCTCCGTGCTCGGCGGCTCGCTGACCGATGCCGTCCTGGGGCCCGGCGCGCTCTACGTGGCCGAGCGCGACAACGACAACGCCCTGGTGATCCAGGCCCTGGACGCGGTGGACCTGAGCGAGCGGTGGCGCACCGCGCCGCTCCAGCTCGCGCAGCCCACGGGCATCGCCCTGGCCGACGGGCTTCTCGCCGTCGCGGGCCGCCACGCGGGACAGCGCGCAGCCGTCCTCATCGCCACAGCCAACGGACGCCTCCTGGGCGACGCGGAGCCGAGGGGCGCGAACGAGCTCTCGGCGGCCCTCGCGGGCGACCTCCTGGTCCTCGGCTCCGACCGCGGCATCTTCGCCTACGGCCCCTCGGACGCCGAGGGCCTCGACCAGCGGGTGGCCGCCCTGAGCGCCCGGGCGCGGCAGGGCGACCGGTCGGCCCTGGCGCCCCTGGCCGTCGCGCTCTACCAGCGCGGCGACGAGAAGCGCGCCATCGCCCTGCTCGCCCAGGCCCTCAGCGACGAGGCCCTGCCCGCCGCCGACTACGCGACGCTGAAGGACCTCCTCAACTCGCTGCGCGAGTCGCTCGCCTCGCGCGAGCCGGCCACGCTCGAGACCGCGCAGATGCTCGTGCCGCCGAACATTGACGGCGCCATTGACGAGCCCTGGCGCGCCGACCTGGCCGCCCGGCTCAATGGCCCCGCCTACATTGACGAAGTCCAGGGCATTCCCATCCCCGAGGCCCGCTGGCGCTCCCCCAGCGACCTCTCCGCCGTCCTCTACACCGGCTGGGATGCCAAGCACTTCTACTTCGCACTCGACGTCAGCGACGACGTCCACCGCACCTACACCGGCCAGAGCGACACGTGGGTCGGCGACGGCCTGATCATCTCGGTGGACTGCGAGAACGACGGCGGCTACGGCTACCGCTTCACCGGCAAGGACCTCCTCCTCACCCTCGCCCTCACCCGCAAGGACGAACGCCGCGACGACGACGAGGGCGACGACGAGCCCAGCGGCGAATACCGCGTGCGCCTCAAGGACGACAATTCGGGCGCCATCTACGAGGTCGCCGTGCCCTGGGACTACCTGGGCATCGAGAACCCCGGGCCGGGCCTGCGCTTTGGCTTCAACATCACCGTGACCGACGACGATGGCGACCGAGCGGTGAAAGCGATTTCCTGGACGCCTGGGATGATTCTCGACCGCGACCGCATGCTGATGATCCGGGGCTTCACCCCCGCCTTGTTTGGCGACGTGCTGCTCACGGGGCAGCAGGCCGGCCCTGCCCCCCTGTGGACTCCGCCGCCCCCCGCGCGCGACGACCCGCTGCGCGTCTATCGGATCCGCCCGTCGAAGGAGAAATGAGCTGATGCGTCGCCCGTGCCTCGCCCTCGCATTTCTGGCCGCGCTGTGCGCCATCCGTCCCGCCCTGCCCGCCGCGCCGGACCTCGATAAGCAGGTGGACGCCATCATCTCCAGGCTCCGGCGCGCGAGCATCGAGGAGGTGCTGGCCGCCGAGCGGCAGCTCGCCGCGCTCGGCGCCGAGGCCGTGCCGATCCTCAAGGGCCAACTGGCCAAGGCCCAGCCGCCGGCCCAGCTCGCCCTGGCCAAGGCCCTCTGCGCCCTCGGCAGCCCCGAGGAAACCGTGGGGCCACTGGTCGCCCTCATCGAGGCCCGGCGCGCCCCGGAGCTCGGGGTGGTCGCCGCCGCGGTCCTGGGCGAGGAGCCGGCCCGCGACCTCCCGGCCACCGAGCGCGAGCTCCTGCGCCTGGCCGACGATGCGACGCTGGCGCCCGAGGTCGCCCGGGCCGTCGCACGCTCCCTCTACTTCACCGCCACCACCGAGGCGAGCCTCAAGAAGGCCAACGCCGCCCTCCGCCGCCTCCTGGTGGCCGCGAAGGACGACGCCGTGCGGCGCGACTGCGCGCTCGCCCTCGCGGAGATCGACGACTTCCATCCCCCGGTCGAGGACACCCTGAAGGTGATGGAGCGGGAGCCGACGACGGCGGGCCGCCTCGCCCACGCGCTGCTCCAGAACCGCAGCCTGCGCACCCTCCTCCTCAAGCCCAGGAGCCGCGAAGGCTCCCTCAACGACAAGCTCCTCGAGGAAGTGAAGGCCCGAATCCAGATGTTCCACGTCGAGGAGCCGCTCCCCGACCAGATCCTGGTGGACGCCGCGGCCAAAGGCATGGTCGGCGCCCTCCAGCGCGGGGACCACCCGGACCGCCACAGCGCCTTCTTCGACGAGGAGGAGTGGAAGAAGTTCCGCGAGCACATCGCAGGGCGCTACGCAGGCATCGGGGCCGTCGTCCAGTTCATGAAGCACTTCGACACGGGCGACACCCCGGTCTTCACCGTCGTGCGCCCCACCTACAACGGCCCCGCCTACAAGGCCGGCATCCGCTCCTACGACCGCATCCTCGAGGTCGCCGGCCAGCCGACCACGGGGAAGAAGCCCGACGAGATCATCGGCCTCCTCCGCGGCAAGCCCGGCACCGACGCCGAGCTGGCCATCACCCGCCCCGGCTCGACGGAGAAGCAGACGCTCAAGGTCACCCGGGCCGAGATTGACGTGCCGAGCGTCAGCCACCAGCTCCTCCCGGCCAAGGTGGGCTACGTGCGGCTGACGGTCTTCAGCAACTCGACGGCGCGCGACCTCGACGTCGCGCTCGGCGCCCTCGAGAAGCAGGGCATCGCCGCCCTTGTCCTCGACCTGCGCAACAACCCCGGCGGCCAGCTCCAGGCCTCCGTGGAGATCGCCGACGAGTTCCTCAAGGACAACAAGCTCATCGTCTACACCGAGGGCCGCAACAAGCGCATCGCCCCGCGCGAGGAGTACCGCACGAAGGACCCGACGACGCACCCCGACTACCCGATGGCCGTGCTCGTGAACGGCGGCAGCGCCAGCGCCTCGGAGATCGTCGCCGGCGCCCTCCAGGACCACCAGCGCGCCGTCCTCGTCGGCACGAGGACCTTCGGCAAGGGAAGCGTCCAGAAGCTCTTCCCCCTCCAGGCCACCGCGGGGCAGAGCGGCCTCAAGCTCACCGTCGCGAAGTACTTCCTCCCCAGCGGCCGCAGCATCCACGGCAAGGGCGTCGAGCCCGACGTCAAGGTGAGCTACAAGGCGCCCTTCACCGTCAAGGACTTCGAGCACCTGCGCGAGACCGGCGCCTTTCATCGCTACACCGCAGCCCACTGGGCCAAGCACAAGGACGCCCTCAAGAAGCTCGCGGAGTTCGACGGCCTCGACCCCTCGGCGTATCCCGAGTTCGACGCCTGGCACAAGGCCATGGCCGCGGAGATCGGCCGCGACAAGGCCCGGCGGCTGCTCCGCGCCTGGCTCCGCATCGTCGCCGCCGACGACCGCGGAGCCGAGTTCGCCTGCGACTACGAGGAGGACAACCAGCTCCAGCGCGCCATCATCGAGGTCCTCCGCAACAACAAGTCCCTCGACCCCAAGACCATCCCCGAGTACCGCGCCTTCGCCTCCCTGCCCCTCACGAAGGAGGAGCCGGACAAGGAGGACGAGTTGCCCGAGGGACACCCCGAGGAGTAGACCGGATGGCGTATTCCTGTGCGCGTTCCGGATTCCGGTCCGCAATCGCCCTCATTCTCCTCCCCCTCCTCGCCCACGCCGCCGAGCCGCGTCCCCTCCCCGTCCGCGCCGTCACCGTGACCGAGGAGGCCATCGAGGGCGGCCTGCTCGCCATTCACCCCGCACCCGCCATCGAGCTGCGCGTGGAGACGGGCACGCGCACGGTCGCCTGCGCCGACCTCCTGGCGCTCGAGCTGCGCCAGGGCAAACCCGTCCCCAGCCGCACCGATGCCGCCGTCGTGCTGCGTAACGGCGATTGCCTGCGCGGCGCCATCCAGGGCGGAAGCTCCCGCGCCGTCACCGTGCACAGCCCCGTGTTTGGCACCGCCGAGTGCCCGCTCCAGGCCGTCGCACGCATCGAGCTCCCCGTCCCGCAGCCCCCGCGCCCCCTCCAGGCCGCCGAGAAGCTCGACCGGCTGCTCCTGCGCAACAACGAGACGATCGAAGGCACCCTCGAATCGCTCGACGCCAAGGGCATCAAGTTCCGCTCCGCCCTGCTCGGCGACCTCGACGTCGCCTTCGACCGCCTCGCCGCCGTCGTCTTCGCCACCCAGGCCGGCGCGCCGCCGAAGCCCTCCCAGGGCGTCGTCGCCATCGCGCACGCCGACGACGGCACGACCCTCTCGGGCCAACTCCAGGGGCTGAAGGACGGCGGCGTCGAGCTCCAGGCCGCCTTCGGCGCCGCCCTCTCGCTGCGCCTCGCACGGCTCCTGAGCCTCGAGTTCCGCGGCGGCCGCCTCGTCTACCTCTCGGACCTCGAGCCCGCGGAGGCCCGCGAGACCCCCTTCTTCGACCTCGTGTGGCACTACCGCCGCGACGCGAGCGTGGATGGCAACCCCCTCCGCATCGGCGAGCGCACCTATCGCAAGGGCCTCGGCGTCCACTCGCGCTGCGAGCTCACCTACGCCCTGGGCGGCACCTACGCCCGATTCCAGACCGACGTCGGCCTCGACGAAGAGGTGGGAGAGAAGGGCAACGTGGACATTGAGGTCCGCGTGGACGGCAAGGTGAAGTTCGAGCGGAAGGCCCTCACCGGCCGCGACGAGCCCCTGGCCGTGACCGTGGACGTCGCGGGCGCCGCCCGCCTCACCCTCGTGGTGGACTTCGGCGCCGACTTCGACATCTGCGACCACCTCGACTGGGCGAACGCCCGCCTGATCCGCTGAGGCCGGTCCGCCCCCTCCACTGACGCCTGCCCCTGCGCCTTCCGAGTCGTACCTTCCTTCTTCTGGCTCATGCGCCCCGAGCGATCATCCGCGCGGCTCTCGACCCGCGTCCCGCCCACCAGGCGCTCACCCGTGCGCCAGGGGGGGTGAGCGCCTAGCGGAGGGCGGCTGAGCCAATGCCGTGGTAGCCGTAAGAGCCCAATCTGCCGAAGGTTACAGCCAGTGGAGGGTCCCACGCAGCCAGCTAGTTGCGCTAGGCGCTCACGTGTGCGCAATGGGAGGTGAGCGCCTAGCGCGGGCGCCTGGGTGGGCCGCTCCGGGTGATCGCTTCAGGCGATGAGCCCTTCTTCTCTTTGGCTTCAACCCTGAAGATTTCGAGCACCAGCAGGCCTGCGGCGACGCAGATGCAGGTGTCGGCGATGTTGAAGGCCGGCCAGTTGATGATCTCGACGTAGAGGAAGTCGCGCACGTAGCCGAACCACACGCGGTCCACCAGGTTCCCCACGGCTCCCGCGGCGACGAGCCCCAGGGCCACGGGCAGGAGGCGCTGCCCCGGCTCGGCCTTCCGCAGCATCCAGACGACCGCTCCCAGGGCGACGAGGGTGAGGACGATGAAGAGGTAGCCCTTGCCCCGCAGCAGGCCGAACACGCCGCCCGTGTTCTTCTCGAGCTGGAGCACCAGCAAGGGCTCCAGGACCGGATGGCGCAGCCGGCCGTGGGCATCCGGGGGAAGCTGGCTCAGGAAGGCGAAGGCGAAGTGTTTGGAGACGAGATCGGCGGCGAGGGCCAGGACGGCCGGGAGCCAGAACGCGCGACGGCTCACCGCGCCGAGCGCGGCGAATGGGCGAATCCTCATTGCCCCTTGGTCTCTTGCTCGGCCTTGCGCTGGCATTCGATGCACAGCCTGGCCCAGGGGAGAATCTTCAGGCGGTTCTTGCCGACGGGGTGGCCACCCTCCTCGCACGTGCCGTAGGCGCCGTCCTCGATGCGCTGGAGGGCCGCGTCAATCTCGCGCAGCGTCTCCTCCGAGTTCTCGATCAGGCCGATCATGAAGTCCTGCTCGAAGTTGTCGCTGCCCAGGTCGGCGAAGTTCGAGATATCGAGCGTCGCGGCGTCGTCCTTCGACCTGCGGAGCGCCCCTTCCTCCAGGTGATTCACATCCCCTGCGAGCACCCGGCGCCGCTCCAGAAGCAGCTTCCTGAAAGAGCCGACTTCCTGCTTCGTCATTTCTGCCAGTCTCCTCCGCGCACGGCACAACGGCCAGAAACGCCATCGCTCACCCCGACAGCCACGCGGGTTGAGCGTAGATGGTCAATTGTACCCTCTGGGCCGATCCTTGTCAACCGCAAATTTCCTGCGACCACCACAGTCGCCTCCGCCCGCGCGGGGCGTCGCCGGCCTTCCGACACGCGGCGTTCTCGCTTGACATCCCGTGGGCGGATGTCTACGCTAAGGATAGAGGAGATGGACGCATGCGGCAGTGGATCGCGGGCATGCTGGCCGTTGCAGGGCTTCTCGCCCTGGGCGCGTGGCTCGTCGGCAGGGCGCCTGCCCAACCGGGCGTCGCCGCCGAGCCCCCGCCGCAGAAGGAGGAGGCGGCGCCCCCGCCCAAGTGGAACCGCCCCCGCTTCGAGGCCCGGGCCGACGAGCGGCGCGACATGGTCCGCACCCAGCTCGAGCGACGCGACGTCTCCGACCGCGCGGCCCTCGATGCCATGCGAGCCGTCCCGCGGCACGAGTTCGTGCCCGACGGGCTCGCCCGCCGCGCCTACGACGACTGCCCCCTGCCCATCGGCCGCGGGCAGACGATTTCCCAGCCCTACATCGTGGGCTACATGACCCAGGCCCTCGGCCTGAAGGCGGGCAACAAGGTGCTCGAGATCGGCACGGGGTCCGGCTACCAGGCCGCCGTGCTGGCCGAGCTGACGCCGCACGTCTACAGCATCGAGATCGTCAAGGCCCTCGGCGACGCGGCGAAGGCCCGCCTGGAGAAGCTCGGCTACAAGACCGTCGAGTGCAAGGTAGCCGACGGCTATCACGGCTGGGCCGAGAAGGGGCCGTTCGACGCCGTCATCGTCACCTGTGCCGCGGGCAGCGTGCCGCCGCCGCTCCTCAAGCAGCTCAAGCCGGGCGGCCGCATGTGCATCCCCGTCGGCCCCCCCGGCCTCGGCCAGGACCTCATCCTCATCACCAAGGACTCCGAGGGCCGGGTGCGAAGCCGCAGCCTCATGGGCGTCGTCTTCGTGCCCCTGACGCGCGAGGTGCGGTGAGGCCAGGAATCCGTAATGCGTAATCCGTAACAGGAGAAGCGGAAGCCAGGCCGTGTGGCTCTCCTTGTCTTGTCTGGTTACGGATTACGAATTGCGGATTACGGATTCTGCCATGCGCCTTGCTTTCCTCATCGCAGCGGTCTCCGCCGCCATCCTGGCCTATGAAGTGGCGCTGATGCGCGCGCTGTCGGTCGCGCAGTGGCACCATTTCGCCTACATGGTCGTGAGCACGGCGCTGCTGGGGTTCGGGGCCAGCGGCGCACTCCTCTCAGTGTGCGGCAGATGGCTCAGAGAGCGCTTCGAAGCGAGCATGACGGTCTTCGCCGCCGCCTTCGCCATCACGATCCCGGCCTCATTCGCCCTCGCGCAAGACGTGCCCTTCGACATCTTCCAGCTCGCCTGGGACCGCATGCAGTATGTCCACCTCCTCAATTCGTTCCTGATCTGCTTCGTGCCATTCTTCCTGGGGGCCACGTGCATCGGGCTCGCGCTGACGCACGAGGCGAAGCGGGTGCACTCGCTCTATTTCTGGAACCTGCTCGGCTCGGGCATCGGCTCGGCGGGGATTGTCGCTGTGATGTTCGTGCTGCCGCCGGCGAAGCTGCCCCTGGCCGCCTTCGCCGTGGCGGCCATCGGCTGCGTCGTCTACGCATCGCGGCGCTGGTGGGCGCTCGCCGTTGCCGGCGGCCTCGCCGCCGTCCTTGCCTGCTTCACGGCGATCTTCCCGCTCCAGCTCAGGGTCTCGCAGTATAAGGCGCTCAAGGGGTTCCTCGACATGGGGGCGCAAGTGGTCGAGGAATGCTCGAGTCCGCTGGGCACGGTGCAGGTGCTCGATGGCCCGATGATCCGCCTAGTGCCCGGCCTGAGCCTCGCCTGGCAGGAGGACCAGCCGAAGCAGCGGGCGATCGTGGTGGATGCCGGCTCCGCCTCCGCCATTCACCACCTCGCCGACCCGAAGCAGGCCGAGGTCTTCGACTACACGACGAGCGCCCTCCCCTATCACCTCCTCGACAAGCCGAAGACCCTCATCATCGGCGCCGGCGGCGGGGGCGACGTGTGGCTCGCCCGCTACCACGGCTGCCCCGACATCACGGCGCTGGAGCTCGACCCGACCATCGCCGGCCTGATGACGGGGAGCCAGGCGGAGTTCGCTGGACACCTCTACAGCCAGCCCGGCGTGAAACTCGTCGTCGCCGAGGCCCGCGGCTTCCTCGCCCGAACGAACGAGAAGTTCGACCTCATCCAGCTTCCGCTCGTGGAGTCCTTCGGCACGGCGGGGGCCGGCGTCGCCGCCCTCAACGAGAGCTACCTCTACACCGTCGAGGCATTCCGCGCCTACCTCGATCACCTGACGCCCAACGGCATCCTCTGCGTCACCCGGTGGCTGCGCAACCCCGTGGCCGACTGCGACTTCATTCGCATCTTCTCCTCCCTGACGGAGGCGTTCCGAGGCAAGGGCGACTTCCCGTTTTCGGAGAACATCGTCGCCATTCGGGGGATGTTCACGGCCACGGTGCTCGCACGTCAGCGGCCGTTCTCGCGGGAGCAGAAGGTGGCTACCCTGACTTTCTGCCGCGACAGGTGCTTCGACCTCATCTACTACGATTGCATTTGGCTCAACACACCCGATAACCGGCCAAGCGACGTGCCCAAAGGCGTGAATGAGTACAACCTGATCCAAGAGCCGCGCTACTATATGGATGCTGCCATGAAGCTGCTCAGTGGCGAGCGAGACGGTTTCATCCGCTCGTATCCCTTCGACATCTCGCCGACGACCGACGACCGGCCGTACCATTCGCTCACGCAGCGGTGGCGGGGGATTCGGCACCTGCGGGAGAAGCTGGGCGACCAGTGGGTGCGGTATGCCGACTGGGGCTACATCGTGCTCTGGGCCACGCTGGCCCAGGCAGTCGTCCTCAGCGCCCTGCTCATCCTCCTCCCCCTCGTCCTCGGGCGCCTTCGGGCGTCCGACACCCCTGACCCAACAGAAGGCCCCTCCGAGTCTTGTCACGCGTCACGCGTCACGCGTCACGGGTCCCTTGCCACTTTCACCTACTTTGCCTGCCTTGGCATTGCCTATATGTTCATCGAGATCGTGATGATGCAGAAGCTGTCGCTCTTCCTGGCCAGCCCGATCTACGCGGCGGCGATCGTGCTGGCGGCGTTCATGGTCGGCTCGGGGCTGGGGAGCCTGGCGGCGGGCAGAGAGCGAGAAGGGGCCACAGGCAGGATGCCTGTGCCACCGGAGGTGGCGGTGACGCGGGGGGTGCTCGGCATCCTGGGCGTCGGGTTGCTGCTGTGGTTCGGGATGGACTGGCTGCTGGGGCGGTTCGCGGGCCAGGCGTTTGCCGTCCGTGCGCTGGTCGCCACGGCGTGCGCGGGCGGCCTGGCGTTTTTCATGGGCATGCCATTCCCCTCGGGCCTGCGGCGCGTGGCCGAGGAGCTTCCGGCCCTGACGCCGTGGGCGTGGGGGGTCAACGGCGCGGCGTCGGTGGTGGGGGCAGTGCTGGCGATGGTGCTGGCCGTGTCGTGGGGGTTCGGGCTGGTGCTGCTGCTGGCCTTCGCGCTGTATGTCGTGGCGGGCGCGGCGCTGCCGCGCATGGCGCGCGGGCGATAGGACCGATGGGAGCTACAGGAGCGCTCAGTCGCCCACCGGGTATTGGGGCCTGAAGGGCAGCGGCTCGGCGCTGGCCTCGCCCGCGGGCTGACCCTCGGCGGGCGGGACGGCTTTGGGGCCAGGGGTCTCGAAGACGATGCGCTCGACGCTGATGCGCACGGGGAGCGGCTCCTGGCCGGGGAACATGTCGAGGTAGCGGTCGCTGGCGGTGGCGCGCACCTGGTCCTGGATGGCGAGGAGGTTGGGGCGGTCGAAGAGGCGGCAGCGGAGGCGTGCCTCGCTGGGCACCTTGGCGTTCTTGGGCAGCACGAGTTCGAGCGTGGCGTCGGCCACCTCGTCCATGCCCGCGACGGTGCGGTTGATGGCCTGCTCGACGCTGGCGGCGCGGAAGGACACGGGGCCGCTGGGGGTGTCGAAGAGGAGGTAGCGGCCCTGGGTGCTGCTGGTGACGATCTGCACGGCGCGGAGGATGGCGCCGACGAGGAGCAGGATGGCCAGGGTGGCTGCCGCCGCGGTGATGGTGATCCGGCCGGACCGCAGGGCCCGGTAGTTGGCCAGAAGCGGGTCGAGGCGTTGGCGCCACAGGTCCACGGTGACCGTGACGATGAACGCCGCGGCGAGGATGCTGGCCGCGAAGTCAATCCAGTTGGCGATGCGTCGAAGCGACTTGATGCCCATGCCGAGGCTCCCTTCCTGTCAATGTTCCCGTTCGAGGTTCTCGATGAACGAGGTGTCCACCTTTCCGCTGACGAAGGCGCTGTGGCCGAAGACTTCGAGGTAGAGGGGGACAGTGGTCTTGACGCCCTCGATGACGATCTCCTCGAGGGCTCGGCGCATGCACAGGCGCGCCTCCTCGCGGGTCTGGCGGTGCACGATGAGCTTGCCGATGAGGGAATCGTAGTTGGGCGGGATGCGGTAGCCGGCGTAGGCGTGGCTGTCCACCCGCACGCCGGGGCCGCCGGGCCTGTAGAGCCGGGTGATGAGGCCGGGGCACGGCTTGAAGTTGGCCGCGGGGTCCTCCGCGTTGATGCGGCACTCGATCGCCGCACCCTGCGGCTTCACGTCCTCCTGCTTGAAGCTCAGCTTCTTCCCCGACGCCACCAGGATCTGTTCCTTCACGATGTCAATGCCCGTGACCATCTCGGTGACGGGGTGCTCGACCTGGATGCGGCTGTTGAGCTCGATGAAGTAGTGATTGCCGTCGGGGTCCACGAGGAACTCGACGGTGCCGGCGCACTGGTATTTGGCGGCGGTGGCGATGCGGATGGCGTCGTCGCCCAGGCGGCGGCGGAGCTTGGGCGTGATGACCGGGCAGGGCGACTCCTCGACGAGCTTCTGGTGGCGGCGCTGGAGGCTACAGTCGCGCTCGCCGAGGTGGACGACGCGGCCGTGCTGGTCGGCGAGGATCTGGACTTCGACGTGTCGGGCCCGCTCGACGACCTTTTCGATGTAGACGGCAGGGCTCCCGAAGGCGGCCTCGGCCTCGGAGCGGGCGACGTTGACGTGGTTCATCAGGGCGATTTCGTTGTTGGCCCGCCGCATGCCGCGGCCGCCTCCGCCGCGCGCGGCCTTGATCATCACGGGGAAGCCGATGGTGCGGGCGATCTCGCGGACCTGTTCGTCGTTCTCGACCGGGCCGTCGCTGCCGGGGACGATGGGAACGCCGCTCTTCTTGGCGAGCTGGCGGGCGGCGACCTTGTTGCCGAGGATCTGGAGGGTCTCGACGGGGGGGCCGATGAAGGTGATGTGGCAGTCGCGGCACACCTCGGCGAACTGGGCGACCTCGGCGAGGAAGCCGTAGCCGGGGTGAATCGCATCGGCATCGGCCACCTCGGCCGCGGCGATGATGTGGGGGATATTCAGGTAGCTCTGCGCGCTCTCGGCCGGGCCGATGCAGATCTTGTGGTCCGCCAGGTTCAGGTACAGTGCCCCGGCGTCGGCCTCGGAGTAGACGCACACCGTCTGAACGCCCAGCTCCTTGCAGGCCCGGATGATTCGCAGGGCGATCTCGCCCCGCGAGGCGATGAGGACACGCGAGAACACGGCTCTCGGGCTCCTAGGTCAGGAGGTCTTCCGCGCAATGACGAACAGGGGCTGGCCGTACTCGACGGTGCGGCCGTTCTCGACCTCGATGGACTGCACGACGCCCTCGACCTCGGCCTTGAGTTCGTTCATGACCTTCATGGCTTCGATGATGCACAACACGGTATCGGGCCGCACCTCGTCGCCCACCTCCACGAAGACGTCCGCCTCGGGAGACGACGCGCGGTAGAGGATGCCGACCATAGGGGACTTGACGATATGGACGTCGTCGCCCGGCGGCGGCGCGGGTGCGGACTCGGGCTCGGGAGCCGCCGGCGCGGCCACGACGGGCACGGGGCCGGAGGCGACGACGGGCGTGGCCCCGCCATCGCGGGTCCGCCGCAGCGCCACCTTCAGGCCCTCCCACTCGATCTCCAACTCGTCGAGTCGCCGGGCCTCCATCAGGCCGGTCAGCGTCTCGATCAGGTCGCGGATCTTGTCGAACTCCATTTCCCTGCTCCCGTCTCGCGCGGCTCGGGCGCCCACGTGGGGGCGCCCCTACGCGCGCTCGAGGTAGAGGCCCGTGCGCGTGTCCACGCGCACACTCCCGCCCTGCTCGACGAACAGGGGCACCTGGACGGTGACACCCGTCTCCAGCGTCGCGGGCTTTGTGGCCCCGCTCACCGTGTCGCCCCGCACGCCGGGCGGCGTGTCAGCCACCTTGAGCACCACGCTGTCGGGCACCTGCACTTCGATCACCGTGCCGTCGTGGAAGGAGACGAGGACCTCCATGTTCTCCTTGAGGAACTGGTCCTTGCCCCTGAATGCCTCGCCGCTCACGGGGAGCTGCTCGAAGCTCTTGGGGTCCATGAGCACGTAGTGGTCGCCCTGGCGATAGAGGTACTCCATCGCCCGCTTCTCGATGTAGGCCTGCTCGATGGACTCCTTGGACCGGAAGGTGGGCTCGATCACCTGGCCCGTCATGACATCCTTCAGCCGGGTGCGCACGAAGGCGTGGCCCTTGCCCGGCTTGATGTGCTGGAAGTAGACGACCTGGTACAGCTTCCCACTGTAGACGATCGTGATCCCGTTGCGGAAGTCGTTCGTCGTGATGATCGGCACCGCCAAACACTCCTGTCGGAAATCGGATACACGCGCGTCGGGCCGCCCAATCCGCTGGGCGGCGCCTATAGGATAGCAGCTTCGAGTGTTTTCGGCAAGGAGGAGAGCACTTCGGCGCCATCCTTGCGCACAACCGCCACGTCCTCGATGCGCACGCCGCCCCAGCCGGCGACGTAGATCCCTGGCTCGACGGTGACGACCATGCCCTCGGCCAGGGTGTCGTCGGACCGGGCGCTGAGGGTGGGGCCCTCGTGGACGCGGAGCCCCACGCCGTGGCCGAGGCCGTGCTTGAAGGCGTCGCCGTAGCCCGCCTGTGCGATGTGTGTGCGGGCCGCGGCGTCCACGTCGCGCCCGGCCACGCCGGCCCCGATGGCCGCGAGGGCCAGCGCCTGGGCCTCCCGCACGATCTCGTGGATCTCGCGCCACCGCGCGTCCGGCGCGCCGAGGAAGACCATCCGCGTGCAGTCCGAGCAGTAGAGGTCCACCTCCGCCCCCCAGTCCACCAGCACAGGGTCGCCCGCCGCAAGCACCGCGTCGGTGGCCCTGGCGTGGGGCAGCGAGCTGCGCTGGCGCGCGGCGATGATCGACTCGAACGAGGGCTTGCGCGCGCCGAGCCGGCGCATCTCGTACTCCAGGTCGTTCGCTACCTGGGCCTCGCTCAGGCCTGGGGCCAGCCCTGAGCGCACCGTGCGGAACGCGGCGTCGGCCAGCGCCGCCGCGCGGCGCACGCGCTCGATCTCGTCCTCGTCCTTGACCTGGCGGAGCGTTTCGACGAGCTTCTTCCCTGGCACGGCTTCGACGCCCTGAAGCTCTTTCGTGAGGTCGCCGTGGGTGGCGACGGTGAGGACGTTGGGCTCGAAGCCCAGGGTCTTCGCGCCCGAGCCGTTCGCCAGCTCCGCCGAGGACTTGGCGAGCGAGACCGTGTGACGCACGACCTCGCACTGCGGGGCCTCGGCGGCGGCCTGCTCGGTGTAGCGCCCGTCGGCGACCAGCCACGCGTGGTCCTGGCTCACCAGCAGCCAGGAGCTGTCTCCTGTGAAGCCGGTCAGGTACGTGACGTTGGCGCCCTCGGAGACGAGGAAGAGGTCGAGGCCCTCCTGGCGGAGCGCGTGGCGGAGCTTGTCGAGGCGTTCGGCGTGTCGGCTCACCGCGGTCGCAGCTCCTTGAGCATCTTCAGGCCCTCGGTCGTCTCGGGGGCCGTGGGGTGCTTCTGTGCGAGGCGTTCGAGGGTGGCGATCGCCTCGCCTTTCTTCTTCGCGGCGGCCTGGGCCTTGGCGGCCAGGAGCAGGGCCTTCGGGGCGTTCGTGCCGTCGGGGTTACGAGTGGCCAGGTCGAGCGCCTCCTTCGCGGCCTCGTCGTGCCTGGCCTGCTGGAGGTGGATGGCGGCGCGCTTCAGGTGCGCCTCGTCCTGGAGGTCGCTCGCCGGGTAGGCGTCGAGCAGCCTGGAGGCGGCGTCGAGCGCCTTGTCGAGCTGTCCGTCGCCGAGATAGAAGTCGGTGAGGAAGAGCAACAGGTCGTCGGCGTACTCGCTCTCCTTGTTGCCGCGGATGAGTTCCTCGGCCTGCTTGACGGCTTCCTTCTTGTTGCCCTCGGCGGCCGCGAGGCGGGCGCGGAGGAGCGAGGAGTAGCCGGCCAGCTTGTCGGTCGGGAACTCCCAGTCCCACTCGTCGAGGGCCTCGTGGGCCTCCTTGTAGAGCTTGCGCGCCGTGTAGTCCTCGACGGTGCGGGGGAAGGAGCCGCGTCGGGCGGCCTCGACGCCCTCCGTGCGGTTGTGGATGGGCATCTCGGCTGCCCGTTGGTAGGCCTTCAGTGCGGCGGGCGGGTCGCCCTTGGTGCGATAGACGTCGCCGATGCGGATTTGCGCCAGCCGCACCTGGGCGTCCGCCGCCTTGGCATATTGCGTGAGAGTCTTGGTGTACTCCCTCTCGGCCTTCTCGAGGTCGTTGAGATAGTAATAGAGGACGTCGCCCTTCTCGTTGGCAAGGCGGGCCTTGGCGTGGATGTCCTTCGTACGCTGCTCGGCGGCGGAGAAGACCCGGAGGGCCTCCTCGGCGCGCTCGCGGGCCTTCTGCTCGACGACCTTGGGGTCCTCCTTCTCCTCGTCCTTGGGCTTCAGGTCGCGCAGGTGGCGGCCGAGCAGGATGCAGTAGCGGACGTATGCCTCGTCGTCGAGCTCCGCGCCCCGCTGGAAGAGGAGGCGGCAGGTCGCCACGATGAGGGCCGGGTCCTCGAGCTCCGCGGCTGCCGCGGCCGCGACCAGGAGATCCGCCGTCGCCATCTTCTCGAACTGGTAGTCCTCGAGGAGCGGCGCGTAGTCCGCCAACTTGTCCCAGTGGGCCGCCGCGGCGCGCGTGTAGCCGGGCCCGGCCCGGATCGTCTGGCGCACCTGGTAGGTCGCGTTCTGGCTCCTGAGCGTGAGGGTCGCGGGGTAGTCGCCCGGGCGCAGGTAGATGTGGCTGGGGTCGCGCGAGGCCGAGGTCGTGCCATCGCCGAAGTCCCAGTGCGGCTGGCACAGCAGCGCGCGGTTCGCCGGGCGGCTCTGGTCCTTGAACACGAACCGCACGAGCATCCTCCTGTCGTCCAGCAACACGTCGCCCTCGTTCCGGTACGAGAAGTCGGCGCTCACGGCCTGCCCGCGCACCTCGTAGTCCAGCAGCTTCCCGTAGCGCATGGGGGCGAATGCCTGGGCCGGGATGATCTGGAAGTGCAGGTACTTCTCGCCCCGCCTCATGCCCGGCATCCACCAGGCGGCGCCGATCGCCTGCGGCCCCGTGCCCTCGACGTGGATCACGGTGACCGGGTGAATGCCCCTGGTGAGCGGCAGCGGCTCGCCGGCAAGGTGGCGCCCGCCCGGCATCGGCCCCCAGCCGGGCTTGGAGACGGCCACGCTCCCCTCGACGAGCAGATACGCGATGTCGTCGGCCACGAGGGCGAAGGTGATCGTCGCGTCCTTGTCCAGGGCGAGCCAGCCCTTGTAGAGGCTCATGTAGTTGTCCGACGGGCCGAAGAGGTTGAAGCCGTGGAAGATCCGCTGCACGGGCGCGGCGCCGAAAGGCGGCCCGCCCTTGGCCCAGGCGGCGCGGAGGGCGTCGAGGCTCTTCGGCTCGCCTCCCTTGAAGCGGCGGGTCTCCAGCCACACGCCGCGGTGTGGCTCCCAATCGCTCGGCAGCGGCTTCGCCGCGGGGTTCCCGTAGTAGACATGCATCGTGTCGGACGGCGTGGCAATGCCGGCCACGAGCCCGACCACGCCGCCGAAGCCGATGTGCACGACCTTGAACGGGGCAGGCTTTCCACCGATCTCCACCCGCAGGTCCGCGCCGTCGGGCTGGAGGAACTCCGCAGTCGGGAAGCTCACGAACACGCAGTCGAGATCGGGCAGCTTCGGCTGCTTGGGGTCGGCCGCGGGGATGGACACGGTGCGTCGCGCCTGCCAGGCGGCGTACTGCCCCCAGCCTTCGCCGCCCAGCGCTCCGGCGGCCGCCAGCAGTGCCGCCCACGCGCAAGCCAGTCGTCCCATGGTCTCCACCAATCCGGTAGACCCCCTCGCCAACGCAACGGTATCAAATCCCCCAATCCGAGTCAACCGGCACCAACTGCGACCGCGATTCGTCCGCTCCGTGCGACGGGTCTGATAGGTCCCATTCGTCCCATAGGTCCCATTCCTCCGATGGGACACATCGGACCTATGGGACACATGGGAGCTGCCCGGCAGGTGACAGCCGTCTTGACCCCAGCGTTTGCGTTCCCCGCCTCTCCGCACTATCCTCTACGCCATGAGTGCAGCCCGCATCGTGGTCATCCGCCCAGGCGCTCTGGGCGATGCGATTCTCACCCTGCCCGTGCTCCAGTCGCTCGCCGCAGCGGGCGCTCGCGTGACCGCGGTCGGCCACCCGGTGTTCCGCCTCGCCGTCGAGTGCGGCCTGGCGGCCGAGCACGTGCCATTCGACGACGCTCGGCTCCTCGACCTCTTCGCCGAGGGGGGCTCGTGTCCGCTCTTCGCCGGCTTCGACCTCGCCATCGCCTACACGCGCCGCGCCGACCCGCTTCTCGTGGCCAACCTGGGGCGGAGTGGGGTGACAGCCGTTGTCGCCTGGCCAGCGCATCCCGAGCCAGGGCTGCACGTGACCGATCATCTCCTCGGGGCACTGGGCGCGGCTGGGGTCGAGGCGGGCGAGCGGCGGCCCACGTTGCCGCCGCGCCGCGAGTGGCTCGACGCGGCACGGGCGTGGCTCGACGAACGCGGCGTCGGGCGGGGCTTCGTGGCGGTTCACCCCGGGAGCGGCGGCAGGGCCAAGCGCTGGCCCGTCGAGCGGTTCGCCGAGCTCGCGGGGCGCCTCGGTCGCCCCGTCGTGTGGCTCCTCGGCCCCGCCGAGGCCCAGGACGACGAGGCCCGGGGCCTCGGCTCACAGGTGGGCGCCGTGGCCGCCGACGTGCCGCTGCCGACCCTGGTGGGGCTGCTGGCAAGCTGCCTGGCCTATGTGGGGAACGATTCAGGCGTGAGCCACCTCGCCGCCGCCATCGGGGCGCCCACCCTCGCCCTTTTCGGGCCCACCGACCCCGCCACCTGGGCGCCGCGGGGTGAGCGCGTCGCCGTCCTCGGCAGCCCTCACTCCGGCGGCTTCGAGTCCGTTTCCGTCGAACAGGCCCTTCGGGCGCTTGGGCCCTGGCTCAGGGCGTAGGCCCGGCGGCGATGGTGGGCGGCGTGTCCTCGCCGTCGAGCGACTCGTCCGCCGCCGCGTCCTCGCCCTCACCCTCGGCAGCCGGCTTCTCCTCGGCCTTGCCGGAGGGTGGCACAGGCGTCTCGCCAGCGGCCTCGGACCCTGGTGTCTCTGGTGGCACAGGCGTCCCGCCTGTGTCCTCTGCCGGCGGGGGGGCCTCGATGGGCAGCGCCGGCTTCGGCTCGACCTCAGGCGTGAGCGACCCCGCCACCTTCTCGCCGCGCAGCGCGGCCAGGATGTTGGGCAGGATGGCCTCGAAGAGCGCCGTCTTCGACAGCGTGCCCGCGCCGATGTGCGGCGTGGCCACCACGCTGTCGAGCTTCAGCAGCGGGTTGTCCTTCGGCGTGGGCTCGACGGCCCACACGTCGAGCGCCGCCCCCGCGAGGCGGCCCTGCTCCAGGGCATCGGCGAGGGCCGCCTCGTCCACGAGTCCGCCGCGGGCCGTGTTCACGAGCAGCGCCGAGGGCTTCATCAGCGCCAGCCGCTCGGCGTTGATCAGCTTCTCCGTCTCGGGGCTCAGGCCGACGTGGAGCGACACGATGTCGGCCTCCTTCAGCAACTCGTCCAGCTCGCGTCGCTCGAGGCCCAGCTCGCGCTCCTCCTCGGCGGGAAGCGCCTCACTGTCGTGGTAGATGAGCTTCAGCCCGAAGCCCCGGGCGCGGCGCGCGACCTCGATGCCAATATCGCCCACGCCGATCAGGCCGAGCGTCCTGTCCGCCACGACGCCGATGCCCTCGAGATTCGCCCAGTTGTACGCGTAGTCGCCTGCCGTCGCGGCGCGGGGCCGCGGCCCCGTCTCCTTCAGCGGCCGCCTCACGACCCGCTGATGCGCGACGACGAGCTTCCTGGCGAGTGCGAGGATGAGGAGCATCGTGTGTTCGGCGCAGGCCACGTGTGCCGGGGCGGGCAGCAGGCTCACCTGCACGCCCGCATCGCGTGCGGCCGCGAGGTCAACGCCCGCGGCGCGGCTGCCGACCTTCTGCACGAGGCGCAGCTCAGGACATTTCTCGATGGCCTCGCGCCCGATGTCGCAGCACTGGCCCACCAGGCCGGCCACGAGCACGTGCGCGCCCGCGAGCGCCTCGTCACGCGTCTCGGGATCGGCGTCGCACGCGACGAGGTCGAGCGGCAGGCCCTCGGGCGCACGCTCGCGCAGGAATGCGGCAAACGCATCGAGCCAGGCCCGGGACAGCTTGTCGCACACCACGATCTTCGCCATCAGTTGCTCCTGGAGTTGGCAGATGGGCACATTATATCAAAGGGGCGCGCGATTGCAATCGAGGGAGAAGCTCGGCGAGGGTGTGGACGACGCCCGGCCCGGCCTGTGTGCCGCGCCGGTCGAGCAACAGCGCGGCTTGCAGCCGAGGCAGGGGAACGCTAGACTGGGCGGCGGTCGCTGGGGGCTGGGAGTCCGGAAGGAGGGAACGCTCTTGGCAAACGGCATCCGTGTGACGTGTTCGCAGTGTAGCACCGCGTATCGCATCGAGTCCGGCATGGAGCCCGGCGAAACCGCCTCCTGCCCCAAGTGCGGCGCGAGGGCGGTCCTGCCCCCGCTTCAGGACGCCGAGACAGCCCTCGCCCACCCCACCCTCGCCTCAGGCTCGGAAACCCCGACCCTGGTGCGCCAGCCCGACGATGCCGCGACCGAGACCTTTGCTCCCGCCCCGCCCACTCCGGGCCGCTACGACGAGCGGGGCCTCATCGGCCGCGGCGGCATGGGCGAGGTCGTGCTCTGCGTGGACCGCAACACCCGCCGCGAGATCGCCCTGAAGCGCATGCTCCCCGAGGCCGCCGCCGACCCCGCCCGCTCGGCTCGCTTCGTCGAGGAGGCCCAAGTCACCGCCCAGCTCGAGCACCCCAACATCGTCCCCGTCCACGAGCTCGACCGCTCGCCCGATGGCTCGGCCTACTTCACGATGAAGCTCGTCCAGGGCAAGTCCCTCGCCGACATCCTGAAGGACCTCAAGACGGCTGTAGGCGGGGCGTCCCTGCCCGGTGGCACAGGCATCTTGCCTGTGCGCCACAGGCGGGACGCCTGTGCCACCGGGGCGCCCGTGTCACAGGACCTGCCCTCGCTCGGCGAACTGCTCCAGATTTTCCTCAAGGTGTGTGATGGCGTCGCCTTTGCCCACTCGCGGGGAGTGATTCACCGCGACCTCAAGCCCGCCAACATCATGGTCGGCGACTACGGCGAAGTGCTCGTCATGGATTGGGGACTCGCGAAGCTCGTCAAGGCCGTTGGCCGTCGGCCGGAGGCCGTAGGCGGTGAAGAGGCGCCCCTGGCTTCTTCCGGTCACGCGTCACGCGTCACGAGTCACGAGTCTTCCGATCGCATCGTCTCCGACCGCCAGGAGGCCGCCGCCCTCCAGACCCTCGCCGGCTCGATGATGGGCACCCCCGCCTACATGTCGCCCGAGCAGGCCAAGGGCGAGCTCGACCACATTGACGCCCGCTCCGACCTCTGGTCGCTGGGCGCCATCCTCTACGAAATCCTCACCCTCGAGCGCGCCGTCACGGGCGACACCACCTACGCCATCCTCGCCAACGTCCTCAAAGGCCGCATCGTCCCGCCCGAGCAGCGCGCCCCCGGCCGCAACGTTCCCCGCGAACTATCCGCGATTGTCATGAAGTGCCTGCACAAAGGGCGAGCCCATCGCTACCGCAGCGTCCTCGACCTCAAGCGCGACCTCGCCCTCTACCTCGAAGGCCGTAGCGTCTCGGCGGCGCCCGACACCTTTGCCCAGGCATCCGTCAAGCTCATCAAGCGCAACAAGCCCGTCAGTGCGGCCATCGCCGCCGCAGCCGTCATTCTCATCGTTGTCACCACCATTTTCCTCGTCAACCTCACCCGTGAGCGCAACGAAGCCGTCCGCGCACGCAACGTCGCCGATGCGCAGCGCAAAGAGGCGCAGGCGGCGCGCGAGAGGCAGGCCCAGGACGCGCTCGATGCCTCGCGCGTGCTCGGCTACCAGGCGATCCGCGCGGCAGAGGAGGGGCGCCTGACGGAGGCCGACGCCCGGGCCGAGGCGGCAAGGACGTTTCTGCCCAACGGCCCCTGGGGCTACTACGCCCTCGCGCAGATCGCCATGCAGCGGCAGGACGCCGCGGCCGCGCGCGAGCAGATTGACGAAGCCCTCCGCCGCGACCCCTCGCACGAGCCATCGAAGGCTGCCCTCTCCCGCCTTCTCGGTGCAGCCGGTGAAGCGGACAGGCTGCGGGCCATGCTGGCGCGCGCCGAGGCGGCGAAGGACTGGCGCACCATCATCTCCACAGCCGAAGCATTGATCTCAGCGGGCGCCCCAGCCGACGCACTCCAAGCCTACGACAAGGCCATCGCCCTGATGGAGAAAGACCCCACCGTCGAGCGAAAGCTGCTCGATGAAAAGGAGAAGAGGAGAGCGCAGGTCCAGGACCGAATCTTCCACGAACGAGCGAAGGCCCTCTGCGTCGGCTTCTACGACTCGATCCGCAAGCTGCCGGTCGAGGAGCAGCAGCGGCGCATCGCCGCGAAGTTCACTGAAGTCCACGGCACCCCCATTCGCGTGAGCTGCACAGTTGACAAGGGGGTGATTGCAGGCGTGGGAGTGGGTAACCAGTCGGTCCGGTCCCTCGAACCACTCAAGGGCATGCCCCTCACGTGGCTGGACTGCCACGCAACTCCGGTGGGCGACCTTGGGCCTCTGAAGGGCATGCCCCTGACGACGTTGTCCCTCCATTCCACCCAAGTGAGCGACCTAGGACCTCTGAGGGGCATGCCCCTGAGGGAACTACACTGTGGCAGGACCCAGGTGAGCGACCTGGGCCCTCTGAAGGGCATGCCCTTGACGACCCTGGACTGCAACAGTGCTCAAGTGAGCGACCTGGGGCCCCTGAAAGGCATGCCACTGACTACGCTGGACTGCTCAAGCACCCCCGTGAGCGACCTTGGGCCTCTGGAGGGCATGCGACTGACGTTGCTGTTGTGCCGCAACACACAGGTAAGCGACCTTGGACCCTTGAAGGGCATGCCCCTGACAACGCTGAACTGCAACGAAACCCAAGTGAGCGACCTGGGGCCTCTGAAGAGCATGGCACTGACGACGCTCAACTGCTCAAGCACCCCCGTGAGCGACCTTGGGCCTCTGGAGGGCATGCCGCTGACGTGCCTCAACTGCTCCGTCACCCGGGTGAGCGACCTGGGGCCTCTGAGGGGCATGCCCCTGACGGGCCTCTTTTGCACCTGGACCCGCGTGAGCGACCTGGGGCCTCTGGAGGGCATGAAGCTCGAACAGTTCATTTTCCCGGCGAAAAACATCAAGAAAGGGATTGAGGGCATGCGTCAGATGAAGAGCATCCGCCAGATCGGCCACCACCAGGATCATCTGCTGAAGCCCGAGGAATTCTGGCGGAAGTACGACGCGGGGGAGTTCAAGTGAGAGGGGCGGGGGAAGAGGCAGAAGGCAAGTCGGCAGGAGGCAGACGGCAGGGGAAGCAGGTGGGCAGGATGGACGATGTGGACATGGTGGACACCCACGAGGTACTCACGGCAAGCTGAGGTGGTGTGTCCACGAAGTCCACCGCGTCCATCCAGTCCACCCTGTCGCCGACTGGACCGCGTGGGGCGGGTAACAGGAACCCGTCGGCAGCAGAAGCGGACGACAGGCCATGAACCGCCGGCTATCCGGGCGAGGGAAAGGGGGGACGCAGGCGGTCTGTAGCGGTGAGTGACGTGGCCTAAGTGCTTGTGTGGTGGCGGCTTAGCGAGACCTACAGACCGCCAAATCCAGGGGCGGGGAGAGTGGCGGCCTGTAGCCTGGACGGTTCCTTGTTCCCTGTTGCGAAGCCGGAGCTACACAACCAGAACAGCCCACCCACTGGCTCTGCTGCCGACTCCCCACTGTCAACAGTCCACCGTCTGCTGTCCACTGCCGACCGGCGCTCAGGCGCCGATGCCCATGAGCTTGCGGATGTAGTCGGCGTTGCGCTTGCAGTCGGCCACGGCGTCCTTCGAGGGGCAGGAGGTCTCGAGGACGATCCAGCCCGTGTAGCCGATGGCCTTGAGGGCCTCGGCGACCGGCTCCATCTTCACCTTGCCCTCGCCCAGGTAGCTGCCGCCGTCCTTGAAGTGCATGCAGGGGCCGAGGCGGCCCTTGAGGGCGCGAAGCTCGGCGGGCACGTCGTAGCCGGCGCCGGTGGAGTTGCCGATGTCGTAGTAGCAGGCCACGCCCTCACAGCCGATGGCGTCCAGGATTTCGAGGTTCTGCTTCCCCGAGCAGGTGTTCTCGAGTCCGAGGGTCACGCCGGCGGCCTTGGCCTTGGGACCGGCGACCTTCATCCGCTCGGCCAACGCGTCCACGCGCTCCTTGATGAGGCCCTTGCCGTCGCGCAGGCTCGACTTGCCGCCGAAGAAGGGGACCAGGATGCCCACGGCGCCGAGGTCCTTCGCGGCCTCGATGCACTGGTCGAGCCAGGCCGGGCCGCGCGGGTCGGTCGCCACGGGATTGCCGTTGAGGAGGTCCATCGAGAGGGACGAGACGACGACGCCCGTCGCCTTCATCTGCTCCTTGATCTTCGCGCGGCGGGCGGGGTCGGCGATGTCGAGCGTGTCCTTCGGCCCGCCGACGCCAACCTCCACGCCCTCGATGCCGGCTTTCTTCACGCTCTCGAGGTTGCCGGACATCGGGCGTGTCGAGATGCGGATCTTCGGCGCCTCGCCCTCGGCCGCCATCAGTTCGCGGGCCACTGCCACGCTCGCCAGACCCATCGCGCTGTTGCCCAGGAACCCTCGTCGCGATAGCGTCATCATCACTTCTCCTGCGCCACGGGATTGAGTAACCACTCCAGACGCCCGTAGCATAGCGCCAAGGCGGGGATGAATGCAAGGTGGTGTGCGTTGAGGAATGAGGAGATGCCCTCGTCCCTCCGCGGCGGGTGGAGATCGCACGATTTGCAGGGCGCGTGCGGGAAGGCTATAATGTCGCGTCAGGCAATGCGGCTCTCCCCTTGGAGGAGTGTGGCAACGTGGCAACGTCTCTGGTCACTGGCGGAGCGGGGTTCATCGGGTCGAGCATCGCGCGCGCGCTCGTCGAGCGCGGCGACTCGGTGCGGGTGCTCGATGACCTCTCGACCGGGAAACGCGACAACCTGGCCGACCTCGCGGGGAAGGCAGCCATCCTCGAAGGCAGCGTGGCCGATGCCGGCCTCGTCCGCAAGGCGGTCGCCGGCGTGGACTATGTGTTTCACGAGGGCGCGCTCGCCTCGGTGCCGCGCTCGATTGACGACCCGTTGGGCACGAACACGGCCAACGTGACGGGGACGGTGACGCTGCTGGTCGCGGCCCGCGACGCGGGGGTGAAGCGGGTGGTCTACGCCGCATCGTCCTCCGCCTACGGCGACCAGCCCGACCTGCCGAAGGTGGAGACGATGCTGCCCAGCCCCCTGTCGCCCTACGCCGTGTCGAAGCTCGCGAGCGAGTACTACTGCCAGGCGTTCACGACCTGCTACGGCCTGGAGACGGTGTGCCTGCGCTACTTCAACATCTATGGGCCGCGGCAGGACCCGCAGTCGGTCTACGCGGCCGTGATCCCGCGGTTCATCGTGGCCATGCTCGCGGGCGAGCGGCCCGTCATCTATGGCGACGGAGAGCAGTCGCGCGACTTCACGTTCATTGCCGACTGCGTGGCGGCGAACCTGTTGGCCACCACGGCGCCCAAGGCGATCGGCCAGACGGTCAACATCGCGTGCGGTACGCGCTACTCGCTCAACGACCTGGTCGCCCTGCTGAACAAGATCCTCGGCACGGCCATCGAGCCAGTGTACGAGCCGGCACGCAAGGGCGACGTGAAGCACTCGCAGGCGAGCATTGCGCTGGCTCGCCGCCTCCTCGGCTACAAGCCCCGCGTCTCCTTCGAGCAGGGGCTGCGCGAAACCGTCGCCTGGTTCCAGAGTCGACTCGCCAGTTGACCGGCCCGCCCCGTCCCCGCACCGAATGCCTTCCGGAGACCTGACCATGCTGTCAATGGACTTCATCCGCGAGAACCCCGACAAGGTGAAGGCCGCCGTGCGCGACAAGCGCGGGGGCGTGAACGTGGATGAGTTGCTGGCCCTCGACGCCCAGCGCCGCGACCTCCTCCACCAGGTCGAGGACCTTCGCAGCGAGCACAACGCCGCGTCCAAGAGCATCGGCCCCAAGAAGAAGGCGGGCGAGGACTTGGCGGCCACCTTCAAGCTCCTCGGCGACTTCTCCGACCGCATCAAGGGCATGGAGGCCCGACTCGGCGACCTCCAGCGCGAACTCGACGCCAGGCTCCTCCACGTCCCCAACTGCCCGTCCGATGCGACGCCCGAGGGCACGACGCCCGAGGCAAACGTCGTCCGCCGCGCGTGGGGCGAGCCGCAGCAGTTCGGCTTCGAGCCGAGGCCTCACTGGGACCTCGCTAAGACCTTGGGACTCATAGACTTCGAGCGGGCGTCGAAGCTCTCCGGCGCCGGCTTCGCCCTCTTCACGAATCTTGGGGCGCGCCTCCAGCGGGGCCTCATCAACTTCATGCTCGACCTCCACACCGCCGAGCACGGCTACACCGAGGTCTGGCCGCCCGCGGTCGTCAACCGCGCTTCGATGACCGGCACCGGCCAACTGCCCAAGATGGAAGAGGACATGTACCACTGCGAGGTGGACGACCTCTTCCTCATCCCGACAGCCGAAGTGCCTGTCACCAATATACATAGGGAGGAAATCCTCGACGGCGAGCGCCTCCCCATCTGCTACACGGCCTACACCCCCTGCTTCCGCCGCGAAGCCGGCTCCTACGGCAAGGACACCCGCGGCCTCATCCGCGTCCACCAGTTCGATAAGGTGGAGCTCGTCAAATTCGTCCGCCCCGAAACCTCGTACGCCGAATTGGACAAGCTGACCGCCAACGCCGAGGCCGTGCTCCAGCGGCTGGGCCTGGCGTATCGCGTCCTCGAGCTCTGCCGAGGCGACCTAAGCTTTGCCTCCGCTAAGACTTATGACCTGGAGATCTGGGCGCCGGGGGTCAAGCGCTGGCTCGAAGTCTCCTCCTGCTCGAACTTCGAGGACTTTCAGGCCCGCCGCGCCGGCATCCGCTTTCGCGACAAGGGGCAGAAGCCGCGCTTCGTCCACACGCTGAACGGCTCGGGCGTCGCCCTCGCTCGACTGGTCCTCACCATTCTCGAGGCCTATCAGCAGCCCGACGGCACTGTCGTAATCCCTGAGGTGCTAAGGCCTTACATGCGCGGCGTCGAGCGGATCGCGCCCCAGGAATGAGGCTCGGGGAACCGCTTCAGCCGACCAGTCGTCTAAGACGACGGGATGTTGATGCCTTCCACGGCCTAACTCCAATGGAGCCAACGACATGGCACAGCGAACGCTGAATCTGGCTCTCGCGGCGGCCGGCCTGCTGCTCCTCGCTGCCCTGGTCCTCTTCGGCTACGATGCCTGGAAGGCCGCAAGGACCGGCCCGCACTGGCGGCGTCGCCTCGTGAGTTCTGCTCTCATGCTCTTGACAGCACTGGGTTTACCAGCTTGCAGCACGGACGCGGCTCCCCCCGACACGCCCAGGCAGGCACACCCCGACGCCTCGGCCGACTGGAAAGCGATTCACGACGCCTGGGCCGCCGCCCTCCCCCTCGCCAAGACGGGCAGGAGCACCTCCGCCCAGCGAAAGGCCGCCGACGACAAGATGAAAGATGCCGCCGAAGCCGCTAAGCGCTTGGTAGCACAGGGCTTACTCGCCTCCCAGGAGGCCGCCCTGTTGGCGGTCGAACTGGCCAATCTGCGGCAGGACATCTACCGCGAGCCGCCAACAGACTCCAAGGTGACGTGCTACGACATGGCCTACTTGCCCCCCGCGCAACAGAGCCTTCAGCGGCTCAACAAGCGGCTCCCGTTGCTCGAACAGCTCCTCGAAGGCGGCAAGGTCAACCCCGTGGCGGGCGCCAAGATCGTCGCCGGCATCGAGGCCGACCTCGCTATCCTCAACGATGCCAAGAAGATACAGGAACTGCGGGGAGACGAACGCTCGGCAGCTCAAGCAGCCCGCGACCAGGCGCAGCGGGCCCTCCAACGCCTCCGCAAGCTCATCCCCCCTCCCCCGATGTGCTACGCGCCCATGCCGCCCCCGAAGCCGAAGCCAAAGAGCCAGAGCTACCTCGAGGGGCGCCTGAGGCGCATCGCCGCCGCGGAGCGCGACGGTCGCCTCGCCCCCTCCGTCGCCGCACGCGTCCGAAGGGCGATCGAGGACGAGTTGGCCGCCTCGTGACAAGCCGCCCGGCCTGCCACTTTGGCAGACCTGAAGAGTTGCATTTTCGGAACTGGGGTTGCATTTTCGGCACGGCGCGCGCAGCCTTCTGACACGCGAAACGGAGGCCCCCCTCATGCCCGACCGACTGCTGAACGCTCTCCTCGCTCTTGCTGGCGTCCTCATGGTGGCCGCCCTGGCGCTCCTGGGCCGCGACGTCCTCCGTGCCGCCGGCACCGGCCCGCGGTGGCGCCGGCGCCTCGTGGGCGGGGGCCTGTCGCTCCTCGCGGCACTCGGTGTCCCCGCCTGCGGCTCCTCGGCCGACGCGCCCGCGGCCAAGACGGCGCCCGACCCGAAGCCCCTCGCCGACACCCCCGAGTGGCAGCGCACCGAGGCCACCTGGCGCGAAGCCGACGAGATCGCCTCGGGCAAGCGCGGCCCCTACCCCTTCGACGCCGCCGGCAAGAAGCGCGTCCTCGCCGCCCTCGAAACCGCGGGCAAGGACATCGAGGCCCTCCAGTCGAACGGCTCGCTGGGCGCCGCCGCGGCCGGCCTGCTCAGGCAGGACCTGGCGCTCCTCGTCCGTGGTGTCCAGGAGAAGCGCCCCACCGAAATGCGCATGGCCACCTGCTACGAGCCGATGGCCTTCACGCCCGTGCAGGACAGCATGGCCCGCCTCACTGCCCGCCTCCCGCTCCTCGAGAAGCTCGCCGCGGCCGGAAGAGTCCAGCCCCAGGTCGTCGCGAAGGTCCTCCTCTCCGTCGAGCGGGACATCGCGACGCTCGCCGACGAGAAGCTCCTTTCGCCTCTTCCCCAGCCCGACCGCCTCAAGGTCGAGGGCATCCGCAACGCCGCCGCCGACCTCGCCGCAAAGCTCAAGGCCGCGGTGGGCGACTGAGGCGAATGGACTCTTCCGTCGTGACTCCGGCGCCATTCGCGCGCGCGTGGAACCATCGGAAGCCCAACACCCAATCCTCAACCCTCAATCCTCAATGACCAAGTAAGAAACCAGCCTGAGCCGCCACGTTCCTACTTGGACATTGAACATTGAGTGTTGGATATTGGATATTCGGCCGTTGGTCTCCGGCCTACTGTTACCTCGGGAACAGGCTCCCCACGCCCCACGGCCCCTTGCATCGCTGCCCCCATCCGTGTACAAGGACTGCGTAGCAGGCAGACAGGTCCCGCTCTCCGCCCTTCTGCGAGGGCCGTGCCGTGGCCGGAGCCGAGCCCCCTGCGGTCCCGAAACCGCGCGTCATCCGCGTCTTCGTCTCCTCCACATTCCGCGACATGCGCGACGAGCGCGAGGAACTGGTCAAGCGCGTCTTCCCGCAGCTTCGCAAGCTCTGCGAGGCCCGCGGCGTCGCCTTCGCCGACGTGGACCTCCGCTGGGGCATCCCCGACGAGCGGAAGGCCGAAGGCAAGGTCCTGCCCATCTGCCTCGAGGAGATCCGGCGCTGCCGCCCCTTCTTCCTCGGACTCCTCGGCGAACGCTACGGCTGGGTGCCCGAGCACATTCCCGACGACCTCGTCGCCCAGCAGCCCTGGCTCGCCGAGCACCGCGAGAGGAGCGTCACCGAGCTCGAAATCCTCCACGGCGTCCTCAACGACCCCGCGATGGCCAACCGCGCCTGCTTCTACTTCCGCGACCTTGCGTACATCGAGCGCGTGCCCGCTGCCCAGCGCGCCGACTTCGTCGAGGAGGACCCCGCGAAGCGCGCCAAGCTCGCCGCACTCAAGCAACGGGTCCGCAAGAGCGGCCTCGCCATCGAGGGATACCGCGATCCACAGCACCTCGGCGAGCTGGTCCTCCACAACCTCACGGTCGCCATCAACCAGGAGTTCCCGCCCGAGGAGGTGCCCGGCCCCCTCGACCGCGACGCCGCGGACCACGAGGCGTTCGCCCAAAGCCGCACAGGCGTCTACATCGGCCGCAGCGAGTACTTCGCCCGCCTCGACGCCCACGCCGCGGGCGACGGCCCGCCCCTCGTCATCCTCGGCGAATCCGGCGGTGGGAAATCCGCCCTCCTCGCCAACTGGGCCTTCCGGCACCGCGCGGCGCATCCCGACGACCTCGTGCTGATGCACTTCATCGGCTCGTCGCCCTACAGCAGCGACTGGGCGGCCATGCTCCGTCGCATCCTCGGCGAATTCAACCGCCGCCTCGGGCTGAAGATCGAGATCCCCGACAAGCCCGACGCCCTCCGCGCTGGTGGCACAGGCGTCCTGCCTGTGTCTGATGGCGATGTGGCACAGCCGCCCTCGGCTGTGTCTTCCTCCTCGGTGGCACAGGCGTCCCCGCCGCACGACGACGGCCAACGCGGGGCAGAGACGCCCCGCCCACAATCTGGCCGCAGAATCATCCTCATCCTCGACGCCCTGAACCAACTCGAGGACCGCGACGGCGCGCCCGACCTCGTCTGGCTCCCGCCCGTCATTCCGGCGCCGGTGCGTCTCATCCTCTCCACCCTCCCCGGCCGCCCGCTTGACGACCTCCGCAAGCGCAACTGGCCCACCCTCACCATCGAGCCGCTGAACCCGAACGAGCGAAGCGAGCGGATCGCCCGCTACCTTGGCCAATACACGAAGGCCCTCAGCCCCGCCCTCGCCGAGCAGATCGCCGCCGCGCCCCGGGCCGCCAACCCTCTTTACATCCGTGCCCTCCTCGAAGAGCTTCGCGTCTTTGGCAGCCACGAACAGCTCGCCGACCGCATCCACCACTACCTTGCCGCGCACACCATCCCCGAGCTCTACGAGCGAATCCTTGAACGCTACGAGGGCGACTACGAGCGCGACCGCCCGGGCCTTGTTCGCGACTCGATGACCGCTCTCTGGGCCGCCCGCCGCGGCCTCTCCGAACCCGAGCTCCTCGAGCTCCTCGGCACCGATGGCCACCCCCTCCCCCGCGTCCACTGGTCCGGCTTCGCCATCCCTGCCGACCACTGCTTCATCACCCGTTCTGGCCTCCTCACCTTCGCCCACGACTACCTCCGCGAAGCCGTGCAGCTCCGGTACCTGGCGGGCGGGCAGGATCAGGAAGTGGCGCACTGTCGGATCGCGGATTACTTCTCCCACCTCAGGCAGTCTGTGCGACAACTGGAGGAACTGCCCTGGCAGCTTCAGCATTCTGGACAGTGGGCCCGCCTTAGGGATTGTCTAGCAGGTGTTCCCATGTTCACGGCTCTCTGCAAGCGAGACAGCTATGAACTCCTCGGCTACTGGCTGGCGATCGGTGATCGATCTGACATGGTGGCGGCCTATCGTGACAGCTTGGCCTCATGGCAACAGGAGCAGCGGGACTCGCTGGAGCAATCCGTTGTCCTGATCCTGCTCGCGGGTTTCTTCCGGGACGCAGGCCGCCTAAGTCACGCCGAGCCGCTCTACCGGCAGGCGGTCGCCATCAGGGCCCGGGCATTCGGCGAGGCGCATCCGGAGACCGCCGCCGTCCTTAACGAGCTGGCAGAACTGCTGAGGCTCAGGAAGGATTACCCGGCAGCGGAGCCGTTGTATCGTCGCGCTTTGGCCGCTAGCGAACAGACGCTCGGACCCAAACATCCTCAGACAGCGGGCATCCTCAACAATCTGGCGGCCCTGCTGTGGACCATGGGCGACGACTCCCGTGCCGAGCCGTTATGCCGGCGAGTGCTGGCCATCTGGGAAGAGGCGCTAGGGCCCGGGGACCCGAGGCTAGCTGCAACTATGCACAATCTGGCGTGGATCCTGAAGGAGAAGGGGGACTACGCTGGTGGTGAGCACTTGTGTCGTAGGGCATTGGCCATCGATCAGGAGGCCCTCGGTGTAGAGCACCCAGAGGTGGCAACAGACCTAAGCGCGCTCGCAGCCATTCTGGAAGGCGACGGGGACCATGCAACAGCGGAGCGCCTACGCCGCCAAGCTTTGGCCATCCGAGAGAAAACCCTAGGCGCGGACCATCCATTGGTGGCTGTTAGCCTTACCGGTTTGGCAAAGTTGCTGGAGGAAACAGGGCAATCTGCCGACTTGGAGGCGCTGCACCGTCGCGCGCTGGCCATCCGCGAGAAAGCTCTTGGGCCAGAACATCCTGATGTTGCGCAGAGCCTCAACAACCTTGCATTCTCGCTGGACGTGAAGGGCGATTTCGCCGGCGCTGAGAAGCTGTACCGTCGAGCATTGGCCATCTGGGAGAAAACGCTCGGACCCGAGCACCCCGATGTGGCCACCGCCCTAGAGAACCTGGCGCAGTTGCTTCAGGACAAGGGGGAGCCGTCTGAGGCCGAACAGTTGCATCGTCGCGCGCTGGCAATCCAAGAGAAAGAGGACATTGGGTGACGGCTGACGGTGCCTGCAACCTTCACGAAGTCACAGCCAACGTACCTGTCACATTGGGCGGCTGCCGGCCTGACGGGCCGGCTGGCGCTGCCTGGCACCCTGACGAGGCATAAGGCGGGATGTTAGGATGACGGCGGTCATTTCGGTGAAGCGGTGGGGGATCGTGGATCGAAGGGCGCGGGGTTGGTGAGGGGCGGCTGCGCCCATTGTGTATCAGCCCAAAGGGGGCGGGGTGATACAGAATGCTGGAATGCCGAGGATCGGCGATTCTCGCGGTCTTGCCCGTTGTGTGCCAAGCCATGAGGGGCGGGGTGGCACACAATGGTGGAATGGTAAGGATGGGCGGCTGGCTCCCTCAAGGTGAACGCGTTCAGCCAAGCATCGAGTCATCCATGCCTTGCTTGACGGCTGGGCGCGGGGAGGGTATGATCGTCGTGGGGAGGGTAAGAGGCTTCGTGCTTGAGACTACAGCCTGATGGAGGTCACTCGTGAAGCAGTGCTGGGAGCAGGTGGCGGGCGGGGTGACGGCACCGCAGGGGTTCCGGGCCGCAGCGGTGCGCTGCGGGCTCCGTCAGGCCGAGGCGAATGATCTCGGGCTGCTGGTGTGCGATTCCCAAGGCTCCGCCGCCGCGACGTTCACGACGAATCGCGTGGCCGCCGCGCCGGTGCGCTGGAGCCGCGCGACGATCGCGAAGGGCAAGGTGCGCGCCGCCGTGGTGAACAGCGGCAACGCAAATGCCTGCACGGGCGCCCGCGGCCTGCGAGCCGTCGAGGCGACCGCGGCCAAGGCCGCCGAGCTGCTGGGCCTGACGCCCGACAACTTCCTGATCGCGTCCACGGGCATCATCGGGCGCTACCTGCCCGTGGAGAAGCTTCTCGCGGGTCTCCCGCGGGCGGTGGACGCGCTCGACGGCTCGCTCGAGGCGGGCGAGCGCTTCGCCCGGGCGATCCTGACGACCGACACGACGCTCAAGCAGGCGGCGCTGCGGTGCGACCTCGGCGGCGGGGCGTGCGTGACCCTTGGCGGGGCGACGAAGGGGGCGGGGATGATCGCCCCAGGGATGGCGACGACGCTGTCGTTCCTGACGACCGACGCCGCCGTCGCCCGGCCCCTGCTCCAGCGGATGCTGCGGCGCGCCGTCGAGCTCACGTATAACCGCATCTCGATTGACGAGCACATGAGCACGAACGACACGGTGCTGTGCCTGGCGAGCGGGCTGGCCGAGGCGCGGCCGGTCCGCGACGGGACGCCTGCGGCGCGGCGGTTCGAGGGGGCGCTGACGGAGCTGTGCCGCATCCTGGCGCTGAAGATCGTGGCCGACGGCGAGGGGGCGACGCGGCTGGTGCGGGTCGAGGTCGTGCGCGCGCCGAGCGAGCAGGCGGCGGTGGCGGCGGCGCGGGCCATCGCCGACTCGCCGCTGTGCAAGTGCGCGCTGCACAGCGGCGACCCGAACTGGGGGCGATTCGTGTCGGCCGCGGGCTACGCCTGCCCGCAGCTCGACGAGGCGAAGACGCGTCTGTTCATCGGGGGCAAGCTGGCCTATGCAGCCGGGGCGCCCGCCGACGTGACGGAGGCCGAGCTGGCCGCCGAGATGGCCGGGCGCGACGTGACGCTGCGCCTCGACCTCGGCCTCGGCAAGGCCAAGGCCACGGTGTGGACGTGTGACCTGTCGAAGGAGTACGTGGCCATCAATGCCGACTACCACACGTGAGATTGCCGATTTCCGAGATGGCGGGGCCATGTCCGGCCTCGGGTTTCTTGCCCGGCTGCGCGGCCGGCTGGTGGCGAACGCGTTGCTCAGCCTGCCCCGCCAGTCGCTGCTGAAGCTCGTCGTGGTGTCGGCGGCGGGCGTGGCGTTCTGGGTGGGGATCTTCGCCGCGTCGCTGACCGGGTTCCGCTTCATCGAGGAATACCTGGGGAGCGCGGAGCCGCTGGCGGAGACCCTGCTGTCGCTGTTCTTCCTCCTGCTGGGGGTCATGCTGCTCTTCAGCAACGCGATCATCTCGTTCGGCAGCCTGTTCCGGTCGGAGGAGACGGATCTGTTGCTCACGTGGCCCCTGGAGGCCGAGAGCATCTTCACCTACAAGCTGATTGAATCGGTCGCCTTCAGCTCCTGGGCCTTCCTGGTGCTTGGGTTCCCCCTGATGTTGGGCTACGGGGTGAGCGCGGGGGCGCCGTGGTACTATCCCGTGGTGGTGCTGGCGTATTTCGCGCCGTTCGTGGTGCTGGCGGCGAGCGCGGGCGCGGTGGTGGCGGCGGCGGTGGCCGCGTTCGTGCCGGAGAGCGCGAAGCGGGTGCTGGGCCTCTCGGTGGTGGCGTGCCTGGCGGTGGCGCTGTCGGTGGCGGTGTGGATTCACGGGGCGCTGTGGTCGAGCCACGCGTCGGCCGACGCGTGGGTGCCCCGGGCGCTGGGGCGGATGAGCTTCGCGCGCAGCCTGTTCCTGCCGAGCTACTGGATGACCAAGGGCCTGCTGCGGGGCGCCCGGGGCGACGTGGCCGAGACGGGCTACTACTGGCTGCTCCTGGCGAGCAACGCGGCCCTGGGCCTCGTGGTGTGCTGGGAGCTGGGGCGGCGCCTGCTGCGGGTGGGCTGGTCGCGGAACCAGTCGAAGCCCGGCGGGCGCACCCGCGTGCCGCGCGGCGGCTGGGCCCTCGGGCGGCGGGCGCCCGTGCTGCGGCTGTTGATGAGCAAGGACTGGCGGCTGTTCGTCCGCGACCCCGTGCAGTGGTCGCAGTGCGCCATCCTGTTCGGCCTCATGGGCTTCTACGTCGTGAACCTTCGGACGTTTTCGTACCACCTGTCGGTGCCGCTGTGGCGCAACCTCACGGCGCTGCTGAACCTGGCGGCGACGAGCCTGGTGCTGACGACGGTGACGACGCGCTTCGTGTTTCCGATGCTGAGCCTCGAGGGGCGCCGGTTCTGGTTCCTGGGCCTGGCGCCCGTGCCGAGGCGGCTGCTGATGTGGTCGAAGTTCGTCTTCTCGTTCGTCGCGGCGCTCGTGATCACGCTGCCGCTGGTCGTGGCGTCCGACTGCTTGCTCCTGCTGCCGGCAGCCACGGTGGGGCACCACGCGCTGGCCATCGTGTCGGTGTGCTTCGGGGTGTCGGGCCTGTCGGTGGGGCTGGGTGCCGTGTTCCCCAACTGGCGCGAGCGGAACCCGTCGAAGATCGTCTCGGGGTTCGGCGGCACGCTGAACCTGTTGCTCTCGATCGCCTTCGTGGTCGTGGTGGTGGGGCTGACGGCTCTGCCCTATGCGATTCGGGTGGTGCGCCTGGGGCAGAGCGGCTCGGAGGTGTTCTACGCGCAACTGGCGAGCGGCCTGGTGGCGCTCGCGGCCGGGCTGCTGCCCATGCACTTCGGGCTGCGGGCCCTCGAGCGGCTGGAGTTCTGAGCGCCTGGCACGACAACGCTGCTTTCGATGGAGGCGGCCTCAGCCGACGGTCATTCTGAGCCCTTCGGCTTCGCTCAGGGCAGGGCAGGCGCCTGCTATTCCTCTCCCCTGCTTACAGGTCCAGGTGCTCGAGGGCGATGTCGAAATCCTCGTCGGTCGGCCCGAAGCTCGGGATGACGTTCATCTGCTCCACCTGGCCCCAGCAGCGGATGAAGTTGATGTGCCTGGGATGGTGGATGCGTTCGGGCACCATGAACGGCTCGTAGAACTCGGCGGCGAAGACCTTCTTCGGATGGGAATCCACGAGTGCGAGGGTGACGGGGGGGGCCACCGTGGGGTCGGCGAGGATCGCCTGGATGAGCTCGGGGTCCTTGAGGAGGCCCTGAAGGCCCCGGAAGCCGTAGGAGATCTGGACCTCTCCGTCCTCGCTCCCCCAGTTGCCCCAGCCGTACCGCCAGGTGGAATCCCGGACGGGGTCTGACGGGCAGAACAGGATCTCGTATTCCTTCAGGAACAGGGGGTACAGGCACCCGAAGGCGGTGGGGCGTCCGTTGCTGTAGGCCACGTTCGAGATGCGCAGCGGCGTGTCGTAGTTCGAGAACAGCACGTCGTTGTAGTTGTTGGCGTAGATGTTGACGGTTTTCCAAATCTGGCTGAGGTTCGACTTGCACTTCGCGTCGCGGGCGTGGCGGCGCGCCATCGGCAGGATGGGCAGGAGCATCACGGCCAGCAGGCTGATGATGCCCATCGAAACCAGGAGCTCCAGAAGCGTGAAGCCGCCCCGGGGACACCCCCGACACGGACACATTGGGTCTCTCGTCTTCATAGTCTGGTTCCTCACGTTACAGCAGCGGCGGCCCTCGCGTCCACGTACTGCCCGACACGGTCGCGGTAGGTCGCCTGGAGCTGGCGGGTCGCCTCGCCGGGCACGCCCCGGCCGATCGGGCGGCCCTCGATGCTTCGCAACGGGACGATTTGCGCCACGGAATTGGTCAGGAACGCTTCGTCCGCCGCGAGCAGCTCGTCGGGGCGAACGGTTCGCTCTTCGGTCGGCATGCCGGCCTCGCCCGCGAGGCGGAGGACCTCGGCGCGGGTGATGCCTGGCAGGATGTTGGCTTCGATGGACGGGGTGACGAGGGAGCCGTCGAGGACGAGGAAGAGGTTGCTGGAGGCGGCCTCGGCGACCTCGCCGCGGGTGTTGAGCAGGAGCGCCTCGTCGGCGCCGCGGTCGTGGGCCTCGGTGCGGGCCAGCAGGTTGTTCAGGTAGTTGAGGGTCTTGTGCCGCGGCAGCGGCGAGTCGGCATTCTGACGGATGGAGGCGACGACGGCGGTGGAGCCTGGGTCGTAGCGGCTCGGCGGCAAGGGGCGGAGCGGCTGGGCCACGACGACGAGGGTGGGCTCCCTGGCCGGCTCGAGCTCCAGGCGGCCCGCGTGGGGGCCGCGGGTGAGGGTGATGCGCACGTAGGCGTCGCTCAGCTCGTTGAGGCCCAGCAGCCCAGCGATGGCGTCGCCGAGCACGGCGCTGTCCAGTTCCGCGCCCATTCGCAGCGCCGCCGCCGAGGCGTTGAGGCGAGCCGCGTGCTCGTCGAGGAGGAAGGGCACGCCGCCGTAGGCCCGCAGGGTCTCGAACAGGCCGTCGCCGTAGAGCAGGCCACGGTCGCGGGCGCTCAGGGCGGGAGCGTCGGCCCTGAGGACCTCCCCGTTGACCCAGACGAAGGAGGGCCTATGGCTCATGGCAATGCCCCAGGGCCGCGAAGAGGCGACGGCCCTTGTCCAGGGTCTCCTGGTACTCGGCGGCGGGATCGGAGTCGGCCACGACGCCGCCGCCGACCTGGAAGTACGCCCAGTCGTCCCGCACCAGGATCGTGCGGATGGCGATATTGAGGTCCATCGTGCCGTCGAGGCCGACGTAGCCGATGCTGCCCGTGTAGACGCTGCGCTGCGTGGGCTCCAGCTCGTCAATGATCTCCATGGCGCGGATCTTGGGCGCGCCGGTGATCGAGCCGCCCGGGAACGTGGCCTTCAAGAGGTCCACCAGGTCGCGGCCCTCGTGCAGCCTGCCCTCGACGGTCGAGACCAGATGGAAGACGCTGGCATATGCCTCGACCGCCTTGTGCTCGGTGACGGCCACCGAGCCGTAGTCGCACACCCGCCCGAGGTCGTTGCGCTCGAGGTCCACGATCATCGTCAGCTCCGCCGAGTCCTTCGCGCTGGCGAGGAGCTCGGCGGCCAGGCGCCCGTCGTCGGCCGGGGTCTGCCCGCGGGGCCGGGTGCCCTTGATGGGGCGGGTCTCGACCCCTCGCCCCACGACCTTCAGGAAGCGCTCGGGCGAGCTCGACAGCACCGCGGACCCCTCGGCATCCAGCCCCAGGTAGGCGGCGAAGGGGGCGGGATTGGCCCGGCGCAGCCGGCGATACAGCTCGGCCGGCGGCACCGCGAGGCCGGTCTCGAAGCGCTGCGACAGGTTCACCTGGAAGATGTCGCCCGCCGCGATATACTCCTTGGCGCGGCGCACCGCTGCCAGGTACGCGTCGCGGGTGAAGTTCGAGCGCAGGGGGCCCGCCGAAGCAGGGAATTCCGCGCCCGACTCGGTGTCCTCGACAGAGGACAGAAGCGCGTCGAGGCGGGCGATCGGCTCCTCGCCGGCCAGCGACACGCCGTGCCAGCGACCCGTCGCATGGTCGTAGGCGACGAGGTGGTCGTACAGCGCGAAGTGCATGTCGGGCAGGCCGATGTCGTCGCGGGCCGTGCGCGGCAGGCGCTCGACGAAGTGGCACAGGTCGTAGCCCAGGTAGCCCACGAAGCCGCCGAGAAACGGCACGGGCCCCCGGCGCGCCGGCAGCCGATGCCGGTCGAGGAGCGAGCGCAGGACGTGGAAGGGGTTCCCCGCCAGGCGCCGCTCCAAGCCGTCCGCCCACAGGCGGATGGCGCGGCCCTTGGCGGACACGACCAGGGCCGGCTCGGCGCCCAGGAACGAGAACCTGCCCAGGCGCGGCCCGGGCAGCCCGCTGTCGAGGAAGAACGGGTAGGACAGGGTGCAGAAGGCGTCGAACGCCTGGCCTGGCGTCACGGCATGGTCCAGCGCCTCCACGAGCGCTGATCCCATGACAACCCCGCCGGTTGTGCCCATGCCGCACCCACCGCGTGACGCAGTTCCCTGGTACACCAAACCAGGGCAATACTATACCCGCGCAGCTCATCTGTCAAGCGAAAACGAGGCATTTGCGTTGTGTGCGGTTGGGTGTTCTTGGGCTGGGGGGATGAGGTGGCGGGAACCCGTGGATAGGCCGTCACCGGGGGCGGAACGGGTCCTGGAAGCTCCGGAGGGCCGCGTGCGGGCGTCGGGGGCCATAGGCTCTCGCCGCCCTCCGGTTCCGCCCCGCGTCGCCCGGAGCTCAGGCGGCGCGCACAAGGCATCGGAGTGCCTCCTGCTGTTTCTGCTTGATGCGGCCCAACGCCATCGCCAGCATCACGACCAGTGCGAGCCCCCCCGGCAAGGCACAGCTTGACAAAAGGGGACATTGGGCGATAATGGAGCGGGGAGGAGGCCCGGCTTCTCAGACGGGTCTTCCCCTGGCACCCGGAGGCCACAGACACGGAGGCGCGGCATGGGTCAGGCCTCACCAACGAGGTCGCGTCCGGTTGATCCGGGCGGGCCCGCAGCCGCCCCGGGCCGGGGCAGCGTGGGGCCGCGTCTCAAAGCGCTCTGTGCGCCCGCGATCGCGGCCCTGCTGGTCTGCGCCTGTGCCCTTGTGGTGCGCTCGTCCTACCGAGGCACCCCCCCTCTCCACGCCGCCATCGAAGTGGTGGGAGCACTGATCGCGCTGGTCGCCGGGGTGGCTCTCGTGTTCTGCCACCGAGCCTTGGTTCGCCAATTGGCCCACACGCGCGAGACGCTGCTGCTGGAGCGCGACAGGGCGCAGCGCCTGGAACGAGCGCGGCGCCTCGATGAGGAACGCCTGGAGACCCTCCGCAGGGCGCGCGAGGAACTCGAAGCCAGGGTCCAGGAACGTACGGCGGAGCTGGCGCGGTCCAACGAGGAGCTCGAGCAGTTCGCCTACGTCGCCTCCCACGACCTCCAGGAGCCTCTGCGCATGGTCAGCAGCTTCGTCCAGCTCCTCGCGGACCGCTACGGGAAGGTCCTCGATCAGGATGCGCGTGAGTTTATCGGCTACGCTGCGGACGGAGCGACGCGCATGCAGGCGCTCATTCGCGGCCTGTTGGCCTACTCGCGCGTGGGACGGCGCGGGACGCCGCTCTCCCCGGTTCCCGCCGAGACCTGTCTCCGCAACGCCCTCCAGCAGCTCCAGGCCGCCGTCGCCGAGGGCAACGCCCAGGTCACCCACGACCCTCTTCCCACCGTCCTGGCAGACGAGACCCAACTGACGCAACTGCTCCAGCACCTCATCGGCAACGCCGTCAAGTTCCGCAGCCAGGCCCCCCCGCGCGTGCACGTCAAGGCCGAGCGCAAGGGCGAGGAATGGACATTCTCCGTGAGTGACAACGGGATCGGGATCGGTCCTGCCCACACCGAGCGCATCTTCCGCATCTTTCAGCGCCTCCACACACGCGAGGAGTACCCCGGCACGGGCATCGGCCTCGCCATCTGCAAGAGGATCGTCGAGCGCCACGGCGGGCGCATGTGGGTCGAGTCGCAGCCCGGCACAGGTAGCACCTTCTTCTTCACCCTGCCGTCAACACCAGGAGTGTGATGCGATGCCCCCGATCGCAGGGCGGCCCGTTGAGATTCTGCTCGTGGAAGACAACCCCGGCGACGTGCGCCTGACCCGGGAGGCGTTCCGCACCGCCAAGGTGAGCAACCGTCTCCACGTGGCCTCGGATGGCGAGGAGGCTATGGCCTTCCTGCGCCGCCAAGGGCGCTTCGCTGCGGCGCCGCGTCCCGACCTCATCCTGCTCGACCTGAATCTCCCCCGGAAGGACGGCAAGGAGGTCCTCGCCGAGATCAAGGCCGATCCCGCGCTGCGGTCGATCCCGGTCGTCGTCCTCACCGTCTCCGCAGAGGAGGAGGACGTGTTGCGGGCCTACCATCTGAACGCCAACTGCTACATTGCGAAGCCCGTAGAGTTCGCCCAATTCCTGCGCGTGGTGCGGAGCATCGAGAGCTTCTGGCTGACCGTCGTCAAGCTGCCGTCGGAGGTGGGAGCATGAGCCCGCCGCGGAGCTTGGGCTCCCACAGGCAGTCGCCGTGAACCCTGTTGTAGAGGCGCCGCCAATGGAGGCAGCACACATCAACATTCTGCTCCTGGAAGACGACCCTGGCGACGCCGCGCTCATCCGCCACATGCTCGGCGGCGTGAGAGGCATTCCTGTGCACCTGGAGCGCGCCCAAAGGCTCGCAGACGGGCTGGAACTCCTTCACGGCAACAACTTCGACCTGATCCTGCTCGACCTTTCGCTGCCCGACAGCTCGGGCATCGACACGGTGGCCAGGATGCACGCACGCGCGCCCGACATGCCGATCATCGTCCTGACTGGCCACGACGACGAAGCCATCGGGGCCAGCGCCATCTGGGCAGGCGCGCAGGACTACTTGGTCAAAGGGCAGGTCAACGGCCCCCTCCTCATCCGCTCGATCCGCTACGCCATCAGCCGCCAGAGATGTCAGACGGCCATCCGACAACAGTCCCTCGTGGACGAAGCGACCGGCCTCTACAACCGCCACGCCTTCCTCACACTGGCCCAGCGGGACCTGAAGCTGGCCCGCCGCAGGAACGAGAGGGTGGTACTCGTGCTCATCCGCAGGGGCGGGCTCGGCCGCGTCGCCGCAACCCTGGGGCATGAGCACGGGCAACGCATCTTCGCGGACTTCGCCCAGATTCTTCGCGCCGCATTCCGCGAAACCGACCTCATCGCCAGGGTCGGCCCCGATGAATTCGCGATCCTGGCGCTCGACGTGTCGGCCGAGGGCGCTGAGGTCCTCGCCTCAAGCGTGCAGAAGAGCCTCCCTATGCTCACGAGCCACCAGGACTGGCTGTCCTTCAGGGTGGCGGCCGTGACACAGGAAGCCGGAGTCGACATCTCGGCGCGCGAGCTCCTGGCGAAGGCCGACGCGGCCTGCCACGTCACCCAGCCCGCCAATGCCTAGGACCCTGTCCCAGAATCCACGCGGCGCTGCGACGCATCCCCGTCATCGTGCTGACCAGTGCAGATGCCGAGGACGACATCCAGAGGGCCTGCGACCTCCACGCCAACTGCTACATCACCAAGCCCCTGGATCTCAAGGGGTTCACCCGCGCCGTCCAGAGCGTCGCGCGATTCTGGTTCACTACCGTAAAGCTGCCTGCGGCGGGAGGCTGATGCAGCGCGCCTCGCCTCAGCGGGGGGCCGTCGTGATCATGTGGATGAGCTGCTGCTTCACCTGCACGGCCAGATCCCGGATGTCGCCGCCGGTGAAGCTCTGAAGCTTCTGCATGGCCGCGTGCGGGTCGGTGGCGCCTTCCTTGGCGATGGTGAGGGCTTTCTCGAAGTAGGCTTTGTCGGAGCTGCCGTCGGGCAGGTCCTTGATGATCTTGGTCTCAAGCTCCTTCCTGGTCGAGTGGAAGGCTTCCGCCTGGCCCTCGCGGGTGCCCTTGGCCATGGCGTGCCTCACCTTCGTGACGGTCGGGGACTGGAAGCCCATCTTGGCGGTGTAGCTGAACTCGACCTGGGCCATGGCGTCGGTGAGGGCGCGGCCCTCGCGGGTCTTGGCCAGGGTCTCAGCGTGGGCGGCCAGGTACTTGTCCATCGTCTGGTTCGCCGGCTTCCGCTGGGAGGCCATCTCGATGAAGGCGTTGTTGGCCTGCTGGTAGTTGCGGATGAGGTTCTCGCCGTGCTGCTGGTCCTGCTTGAAGTTCGCGTCCTTCACGAATTCGTTCCAGGCCTTGATCTTGCCCGGCCTCGCCGCGGCCGCGGTCCGCCAGCGCCCAGGCGTTCCTGGACGATGCGGTTCGCGGACAACTCGCAGCCCTTGCGAAGCATGAGCGGGAGCATCGCGTGCTTGGCCGCGCAGCGGAACACGCAGAGCCTGCTCGCCACGCCCGGCCTCCTCGCCTCCCGGACACACGTGGCCACCGCGGACGCGTCAGAACCGTCAGGCCGCCATTCTACACCTTCTGTTAGCGGCTGCAAGGGCGCGGAGTGCCCGAGTATGGCCCCCAGTCCTGGTGATGCCTTCGTTCTCTTCCAATCGTCCTCGTCCTCGTCCTCGTCCGTCGTCCTCGTTCTCGACTCTCCTCCTCGCAAGCCAAGGGAATCGAGGACGAAGGACGAGGACGATGGGAGGACTGGTTGGTTGCCAGGACTGGGGGCCATACTCAGCAGGTGCACCGGCCGAGGTGGCGGGCCGGGTCGAGGCGGGACGCTTACAGGAGGCTCCAGATCATCTCGGCGAGTTTCTCGGGGTCGTGGCGCAGGAGGTTCTGCTTCTCCCAGAGGATGCGGCGGTGGTCGAGGTTCTCGACCAGGTCGTCGAGGATGATCTGGACGCGGTGGGAGCCGAGCTGGTCGTCTATGCGGACCAGCTCGGAGCTTTCGCTGCGGTAGCGCTCGAGGATGCCTGGGGGCGGGACGTTGGAGTTGACGAGGACGGCGTCGAGGACGCGTTCGCCCAGATGGCGCTCGATGGCCTCGATGTGCTGGGCACACGAATAGCCGTCGGTCTGCCCGGCTTGGGTGACGATGTTGCAGACGTAGACCTTCTTCGCCTTCGAGGCGCGGATGGCCTCGGGGATGGCGGGGACGAGGAGGTTGGCGATGACGCTGGTGTAGAGGCTGCCCGGGCCGATGACGATGAGGTCGGCCCGAAGGATCTCGTTGATCGCCTCCTCGTTGGCCTTGACGTCGGGCGGGGTGAGAAAGACGTCGGTGATGGGGGCCTTGCCGGGCTGGCGGACGTTGACCTCGCTCTCGACGAGCGAGCCGTCGGCGAGCTTGGCGCACAGGTGCACGTCGTCGTAGGACGAGGGGAGCACTTTGCCACGGATGGCCAGGACGCGGCTGGTCTCGCGCACGGCGGCCTCGAAGGAGCCTGTGACCTTGGCCATTGCGGCGATGAAGAGGTTGCCGAAGTTCATCCCCTCGAGCGTGCCCTCGGCGAAGCGGTACTGGAAGAGATCGTTGAGGAGCTTGCTGGAGTCGGACAGGGCGACGAGGCAGTTGCGCATGTCGCCGGGGGGCAGGACGCCGAAGTCGTTGCGGATGCGGCCGGAGGAGCGGCCCGTGTCGGTGACGGTGACGATGGCCGCGAGGTTGGACGTGAGGTCCTTGAGGCCCTGGAGGACGACGGGGAGCCCCGTGCCGCCGCCGACGGCGACGACGCGCGGCTCGGCGCCCTTGTTGCGGCGGTTGACGACCCGCAGGATGTAGTGCAGCTCGCTGATGCGGCTGATCTTGTAGTCGGGCTCCTCCAACTCGGTCTTGGGCACGAGGTCCTTGAAGCGTCCGTGGAGCATCTGCACGGTGATCATGCCGAGGGCGTTGCCGGACTTGATTTCGGACTGGACGCGGTCGCCGACGCAGAGCACCTCGTCGGGCTTGAGGTGGTGGCGGGTGAGGAGGTCCTGGAAGCAGTCGTCGCGGTGGTCGCCCATCTCGATGTCGTTGATGAGGATGTCGTCGAAGCAGCCCTTGATGCCCAGGGCCTCGATCTTCTTCTGCTGGCGGGCGTAGACGCCGGTGGTGAGGAGGAGGAGCCTGTAGCCCTGGGAGCGCAGCTCGGCCAGGGTCTCGGGGACATCGGGGAAGGGCTGGATGTCGCCGACCTCTTCGCTGTTGTAGGCGGCGAGGGCGGCCTGGGCGAGGCTGGGCGGCATGCCGTGCATCTGGGCCATGGCGTCGAACACGTCGAAGCGCGGGCCGTGCTCCTCGAGGACCTCGAGCTGCTTCTGGTATGCCTCTTCCTCGGTGCAGGGGAGCCCGGCCTGGACCATGGCCCTGGCGGCGCGGCGCCGCGCGGCCCCGACCAGAAGGCCGTAGCAGTCGAACAGCGTGTCGTCGAGGTCGAACAGGATGGCCTTGATCTTCTGCATGAGGTCATTTCTCTTTGGGCGGTTCCGCCGGGGCGCCGAGGGCGTCGAGGAGCGCCTTCGCCTCGGCGGCGGCCGGGCTGTCGGGGAAGCGGGCGAGCAGTTCGCGGCAGTGGAGGCGGGCGAGGTTGGGCTCCCGGCTCCCGTTGTAGCGTCTGGCGGCGGCGAGGAGGGCCTCGGCCGAGGCGTCGCGGCGGCGGTCCGCGGCGGCCTGGCGAGCCGCGGGCAAGCCGTCGAGGGCCTTCGCGGCGGCGCGCTCGAGCCCCGTCCCCTTGAGGCCGGGACGCAGGACCTCCAGCATACGCTGAGCCGCATCGAAGTCGGCGGCCTCGCCCGTGAGCCCGGCGCGGCGCAGGGCATCGAGCGCCGCGTCGAGGTCGGCCTTCTGGCGCTTCTCGCGGGCCGCCGCGTCCACGGCGGGGTCCGTCTTCTGGGGTGCCGCCGCCGTCGTGGCTCGCGTGGCCGTGGTGGCGCGGGGAAGCGACTGGGTGGTGGCCTTGGCGGGGGCCGTGCCCGCGTCGGGCTGCTTCGGCGCGGGGGCAGGGGCCGGCGTGCCACGCCGCAGGGCGCGGACGATGTGGACGCCGCCGAAGAAGCACGCGCCCAGAGCGATGGCGCCGACGAGGAGCAGCACCCGCCGCCGCGAGCGCGCGGCGGCCGCCACCTGCGGCTCGGCCGCCTCCGCGGCGGGCGCGCCCGCGGGAGGCTGCAACGGGGGCGGAACGGCGGCGGGGGCCGCGGCGGGCGCCGCCGGAGCGAGGTCCGCCGGCGAAGGCTTCGGCATCGCGCTGGTCGGGGCCGTGGTGGCGTCGGGGGCCTGGACGTGGATGATGCTGCGGCCGATCTGAATGGAGTCGCCCGGCTTCACGGGGCTGTGCTGCACGCGCTCGCCGTTGAGGATCGTGCCGTTCCTGCTCCCGACGTCCACGAGCACATAGCCTTCAGGGGCCTGGCGGATCTCGGCGTGGCGGTTCGAGATGCCGGTGTCGAACAGGGCGATATCGTTGTCGCGGCGGCGCCGCCCGATCCGCGTGATCCGCTCGCGCACGAGAAACGTCTTGCCCTTGCTGGGGCCGGCGGCAAAGACGAGTCGCAGGCCGGGCGCGGCCGCGGCAGCGGGGGCGGCCGGCTTGGGCTCGACGGCGGGCGCGGTGGGGGCCGGGACGGGCGCGGGCGCCGCGTCGGCCGATAGGGCCTCGACGGCGATATTCGTGGCGCCGATGTGAATGACGTCGCCCGCCTTCAGCGCCTTCTCGTTGACCCGCTCACCATTGACCAGGGTGCCGTTGCGGCTCGCGAGGTCGGAGAGCCTGACGGAGCCGTCGGCGAGTCGCTCGATGGCGCAGTGCTTGCGCGAGGCCCCCTCGTCGTGGATCGGCACCGTGCTTTCGTGCCCCCGGCCGATGGTGACCACGCGCTCCGCCGTCTCGACCACACGGCTCTCGCCTTTCGCGGTGACGACCAGCCGGATCATCGGCAGCCTCCTGGCGCCTCCCCCACTGCTGCGGCTTCCGCCTAGATTATAGCAAAGACCCGCCAGGATGCAACGAGGCAGGGACCTTTGACTCCGGCATCCGTCCGCGATATGCTGGCCCGACCACCCACGCGAGACCCATCCTGCCTGGAGGAGAGACGCGATGACAAGGGATGAAGCGCTTGCCCTGCTCCACGAGCACGTGAAGGCCGGGAACCTTCGCAAGCACTGCCTGGCCGCCGAGGCCATCCTCCGAGCCCTGGCCCGACGCCTGGGCGACGACGAGGAGCTGTGGGGCATCGTGGGCCTCGTCCACGACCTGGACTTCGAGACGACGGCTGCGACGCCTGCCGAGCATACAAAGGCCACGTGCGAGATCCTGCGGGGCAAGGGCCTGTCCGAGGCCGCGCTCCAGGCCGTCCGCGAGCACAACGCCGAGGCCCTCGGCATCCCGCGCGAGTCGCGGCTCGGCATCGCCCTGGCCTGCGGCGAGACCATCACGGGTCTCATCGTGGCCACGGCCCTCGTGATGCCCGACAGGAAGCTGGCAAGCGTCCAGGCCAGCTCGATCCTCAAGCGGATGCGGAAGAAGGATTTCGCGCGCGCCGTCAGCCGCGAGGTCATCGCCGAGTGCGAGCGGCTCGGCATCCCGCTCGACGAGTTCGTCCAACTCTCCCTGGCGGCCATGCAGGGGGTCGCGGGCGACCTCGGATTGTAGATTCCCGATTACCCATTGGGGAAGAAGCGATGAAGGCATTCCGAATCCTTGCGGGCATGTCCATCCTTCTGGCTGCCCAGGTGGCCAGCCTCGCCGGGCCGGCGGAGGACTACGTGGATGCCCAGCTCCGCGTGGTGAAGGGCCTGGAGGAGCAGGTAGAGGGCCTCGCCCGAATCGCCGATGAGGCGGCCCGACGCCTCCTCGCCGGCGGCAAGCTCTATCTCGCGGGCGAGAGGGGAATGGTCCTCGAGCTCCACGTGCGGGCCGGCGGTCTCTGCTCCACGCACGTGTATCAGCGGGCGAAGACACAGCTCGCCGCGAACGACGTCGTGTTGCTCAGCGACTATGGTGCGAGGCCCCATTCCGGCAACGCGAGGGTCGAGGAGCTGGAGTTGTCGGAGGAGCTTTGCAGATCGCCCGCCCTCGTTTTCGCTTTCGCCTTCGAGAGACACCCGATGCTCACGCAGTTGCCCCTCAAGGCGGTCCCCCTCAAGCTCTCTTACGACAGCCGCCTCGTGCAGGCGCCATCGGGCGAGCGATTCGTCCCGGCAGCGACGCCGGCCGTCGCCATCGGCCAGTGGGCGTTCGTGGCCGAGCTGATCGGGGCGTGCCGCCGGCAGGGCAAGCAGCTCGCCGTCTACCTGAGCATTCACCTCGATGAGGGGCGGAAGCGGTTCGAGCGGACGAAGGGGCTGGTGTTCGAGCCCGACCTCAAGCCCGAGCCGGCGCCGGCCGGCCAATTCGCCAAGGAGTTCCTCGGCCACGTGCGGAGCGCCCTGGAAGCTGTCCGCAAGGACGAGGCGCCGAAGATTCGCACTGCGGCCGAGTGGCTGCGCAAGGCCAAGGCGGAGGGCAAGAAGGTCGTGCGCCACCTCTATGGCCACATGCCCCCCGCCGAGGCCGGCCTGCTGGGCGACCCCGCCCAGCTCTTCACCGGCACGGTCACCGGCCCCGTTGCCGAGAAGGGCGTCGAGTGGATCCGCAGGAACCTCGGCCAGGGCGACGTGTACCTGCTCGTGGGCTACCAGCAGAACGAGGATGCAATGGCCGAGGCGGCGAACAAGCTGGGCGCCCGCAGCATCTTCCTCACCTCGCTCGCCCCGGGTGCGGAGCAGGCGAAGAACCCGCTGCACCTCTACGTGAACCCCCACTGGCCGCTGACCGACGCCTGCCTCGACCTCCCCGGCTACGATGTCAAGGCCTGTCCCCTCTCGGGCATCCTGGGCCTGACGGCCTACTACGCCATCTGCGCGGAGGCCATCGCCCCCAAGTGATTCCCTCGCTTGCGCGGGCCGCGGCGTTTCTGCTAGAATACCCAGCATAGCGTTGTGACGGGGCCGGCCGGGCCCCCCAATGCCGGCCACTCCGTGAGCGTGGGATGGCTACGCGTACTCCAGGACAGGAAGGGTGTGCTATGAGCATGACGTATCCTGCACAGCGGGTGGGGATTCTCGTGGATGTCCAGAACATGTTCTATTCGGCCTACGACTGTTTCCGGGGCCGGCTGAACTACAAGAAGCTGCTGGACACGGCCGTGGGGAATCGCCAGATGGTCCGCGCCATCGCCTACGCGATGCGCGACGGGAACAACCAGGCGTCCTTCTTCACGATGCTGCGCGAGGTGGGCTTCGAGCTGCGCACGAAGGAGCCACGAGTCCGCCCCGACGGCACGCGCAAGGGGGGCTGGGACATCGGGATCGCCGTCGAGGCCCTGATGCTGGCCCCGAAGCTGGACGTGCTGACCCTGGTGAGCGGCGACGGCGACTTCGTGGAGCTGGTCCACGCCTTGCGGGCGCTGGGCGTGAGAGTCGAGGTCTACGCCTTCGAGCGGAGCGTGGGCCGCGAGCTGCGCGAGGCGGCCGACCTCTTCACGCCCATCGGCGAGGAGATGATCTTCCGTGAGGCCCGCGCCGAGAGCGACGAGCCGCCGCCCGCCGAGGCCCCGCAGCCCTCCCGCCGCACCACGGCCCAGCGGCCCAGCAGCTTTGGCGCGGGCATCCTCGACGACGAGGAAGAGGACGCTTCCTGAGGGGCAACCCCTTTGATGGGGCCAATCGGGTCCCATAGGTCCTAAGGCGGCCTTGGGCCGCAACCAAAGGGGATGATTGGATAGGTGGATGAATGGATGATTGCCTGACATCCATCCACCCATCCACCCATCCATTCATCCATTCATCCCCGGCTGACATGCGCGCAGGACGCGCACGAGTCACGACGGAAGAGTCTATAGGTCCCATCGGCCTACAGCGCAGTCCGCGGCTCCCCCCTGCCCGACAGCAAGCGGTCCAGCCGCTCACGCTCCACGATGACGTGGAGTGTCCTGTTCTGGCTGTAGAGCACCTGGCCGGCCGCGGCGTCGCGCGGCTTGGTGACGTGTTTGCGGGGGCAGTACACCACGGGCCCCCCGCCTGCGCGGCGCAGCTCGCTGTAGTGCACCGCCAGCGTCGCGGCGTCGAGCAGGCGCTCCAGCGGCACCGTCTTCCCCCTCGGCACGCGCACCACCACGTGGGAGCCGGTATAGCCCTCCACGTGGAGCCACAGATCGCTGCCGCGCGCGATGCGAAAGGTCAGCTCGTCGTTCTCGCGGGCGGACCGTGCGACGAGGATGTCCATCCCATCGGCGGACAGGAATCGCAGCGGGCCTTGGGCTCGGACGGGGCGCTGCTTCGGCCGAGCCGCTCCCACGCGATGGCCAAGGCGCGCCGCCAGGGCCTCCAGTTCGCCCAGCGTTGCCGCCTCCTCTACGGCGATCGCACTGGCGTCGAGCGCATCGAGGCGCCGTCTCGCTGCGACCGCTCGCTCCGCCGCCTGGCGCCGCGCGTCCACGAGCTTCTTGTAGCGGCGGAAGTAGCGCTCCATGTTCTGGCGAGGCGAGAGGCCCGGCTGAAGCGCGATCTCGACCTCTGGCGCGTCGGCCTCGAACAGGTTGGGCAGGCTCACGCTCTCCGCTCGCGGCGCGATCTGGTTCAGGTGGGCCTTCAACAGCTCGCCACAGAGCCGCAGTTGCTCGGGGGCGAGCCGGCTCACCACGTCGCCCTCCAGGTTGGCGACGAGGCGCTCGGCCTTCTTGCGCGCGGCCCGAATGTGCGCCGCCAGGCTTGCTCGGAGCGTGCGAGTCCGCTCCGCCGCTTCGGCCGCGGCGTAGTGCTCCTCGATGGCCTCGCCTGGTGACCCAGCATCGGCGAACCGGTCCGAGCCGCTCGGCGCCCCGCCCGGCCGGCCCGCGGGCGGCGCGTAGGGCGAGCCGGGCGACAGGTCCCGCTCGCCCTTCCCGACAGGCCGCAGGGCCGCCACGATCCGACCCGCCGGCCCCACGTGGTACAGGTTGCTCGTCCGCCCCGTCAGCTCCGCGACGAGTCGGCCCGCGGGCGTCTCCACGCTGCCAAACACCAGCTCCACCACCCGGTCGGCGCCCAGGACGTTGATCTCGCGCAGCCACCCGCCCCGCAGCCCCTGGCGCACCGACCGCGCGAACGGCGGCACGTCTCCCGTCCCCGGCGGCCGCTCGGCCGTCAGGTGAAGGCGCGCGAACTGCGGGTTCGTCGCAATCAGCAGGTGCTGCTTCGCGCGATGGGCGTGGAAGGTGAGGATCAGGCTGGACGGGCCGCTTTGTGTCGCGTTGTCGAGCCGTCCGCCGACGACTCGCGGCCGAAGTTCCTCGACGACTCGCTGGATTTCCGCAAGGGAGAGGGACATGGCGTGCGGGCTACTTCTCTTCGCCCTTCTCGGCGCCTTTCTCTTTGGCCTCGTCGGCGCGGAGGATCTGGAGCATGTCGCCCTTCTCGAGCCGCTTCGCCGCCACGGTGCCGGGGGGCAGTTCGAGCGTGCTGCGCGCCTTCCGGCACGAGCTGTTGAGCGTGCCGGGTTTCACGTGCGTATCAATCCCCACCACGCAGTTCTCGCGGTCGAGGAACACGACATCGAGGGCAAACTTCATGCCGACCATGTGGATGGCGAAGCAGGGGGTGAGCAGCATCCCCTCGCCCGGCTGGATGCTGGAGCGGCCCAGGAAGCCTTTCCTGCGCTTCTCCCAGGTGTCGGCCACCACCAGATGGGAGGCCACCACGTTGCCCTTCGTCAGGTTGCGGCAGATCATCGGCGGGTCCTGCTTGTTGCTGGGGTCATTGGCGGCGGACGGCTCCCGCGCCTTCTCGCCTGCCGCGGACACCACGGCCAGCATGGCGGCCAGAAGGCCCTGCGTCAGACGTGTCCCTGGCACCACCATGTTCGCTCCTTCATCGAGACGCCGCCGCCTCGTTGCCTGTATTGTAGCAGGCGCCGTGCGACTTTCAAACGCGGCGCTCGCCGCAAACGCCGGGCCGTCTGCGCCAACCGCGGCCCCGGCAACAAACGCCCCGGCGCACCGCACACCCCCGACATTCTCACATTCTACAGAATGTTGGAATATCAGTTGGAGGCCGCCACACCTCAGCCCGGCAAGGCGCCAGGGAGGCACTCGGGTGCGCCGCGGGGACAATCGTGACATTCTCACATTCTACAGAATGTTGGAATGTCCGCTCGAGGCCGCCTCCGCTCAGACGAGCTAGGCGGCAGGGGCAGTTCCGGGGCGCCGTGCCGGCAGCAGCGACATTCTAACATTCTGTAGAATGTTGGAACATCGCTCCGGCGTCCGTTCGCCCAAGGCAGACCCGTCGCCGCCACCGACGCCGGCGGCGTCATCGCGTGGCTCATTCGGCGCAGCCGACACCGCCTTGACTCCGTCCGGTCGGCGCGCTAGAGTCGCCGCCAGTCCAGCCTGCGAGAATGAGTGGAAAGGGGTCCGACATGGAGCGACGAGCCTTCTTCGAACGCCTGGGCTCGACGGCGGCGGCCGTCGCCCTCGCCGACGCGTTGCGAGCAGCGGAGAGCGCACCATCCGCCAGGCCCAACATCGTCTTCGCCATCGCCGACGACTGGTCGTGGCCCCACGCCGGCGCCTATGGCGACAAGGTGGTCAAGACGCCGGCCTTCGACCGCATCGCGTCCAAGGGCGTGCTCTTCGAGCGGGCCTACGTCGCCGCCGCCTCCTGCACCCCGTCCCGCGGCGCCATCCTCACGGGCCAGTGGCCCCACCGCCTCGAGGCCGGCGGCAACCTCTGGAGCCATCTCGACCGGAAGTTCGCCTGCTACCCCGACCTCCTCGAGGCCGCCGGCTACCGCGTCGGCTGCACGCGCAAGGGCTGGGGGCCAGGGAGCACCGAGGGCACGGGCCGCACCCGCAACCCCGCCGGCCCCAACTTCAGGAGCTTCGGCGAATTCCTCAAGGGCCAGCCGAAGGACAAGCCCTTCTGCTACTGGTTCGGCAGCCACGAGCCCCACCGCGGCTACAAGCTCGGGTCGGGCAAGGCATCGGGGATGAATCTCGACGCCATCGCCGTCCCGCCCTTCCTGCCCGACGACCCAGCCGTCCGCTCCGACATCGCCGACTACTACGTTGAAGTCCAGATGTTCGACGGCCAGGTCGGCGAGATCCTGAAGGCCCTCGACGACGCCGGCCTTGCCGAAAACACCATCGTCGTGATGACGAGCGACAACGGCATGCCGTTCCCCCGCGCGAAGGCCAACTGCTACGAGTTCAGCACCCACATGCCCCTGGCCATCCGCTGGCCGGCGCGCGTCAAGGGCGGCCGCAAGGTCGAGGAGTTCGTGAGTTTCACCGATTTCGCGCCAACCTTCCTCGAGGCCGCTGGCCTCAAGCCCCTGCCCGAGATGACCGGCCGCAGCATGCTGCACCTGCTCACGGGCGATGCCCCGCCCGCCGACGCGCCGAAACGCGACCACGTGTTCGTCGAGCGCGAGCGCCACGCCGCCTGCCGAGCCGGCAACGCCAGCTACCCCATGCGCGCCATCCGCACGGCGGAGTTCCTCTACCTCCGCAACCTTGCGCCCGACCGCTGGCCCGCCGGCGACCCGCCCGGCTACGGCGACATTGATGGCGGGCCGTCCAAGAGCTATCTCCTCGAGCACAAGGACGACCCGAAGGTCGCCCGCCTCTTCGCCCTGGCGTGCGCCAAGCGCCCCGCCGAGGAGCTGTACGACCTCAAGAAGGACCCTGCCGAGTTGGACAACGTGGCTGACCGCCCCGAGTACGCGGAGGCGAAGAAGCGCCTCCGTACCCAGCTCGACCAGTGGATGGCCGCCACCGCCGACCCCCGAGCCAAGGGCGGTGGGGCCGAATTCGACTCCTACCCCTACGTCGGCGGCCGCCCGCCCCAACCGAAGGGGAAGGGAAAGGAGAAGCAATGAATGACAGGGGAACGAGTCGTCGCACCTTCCTCGGCCATGCCGCCTCCGGCGCCGCGTTCCTCGCCGTCGTCCGCCACGTGGTCGGCGGCGAGCCCCGCAAGCTCGCGCCCAGCGACAAGCTGAACGTCGCCGGCATCGGCGTCGGCGGAATGGGCGGCTCCAACATCAACGCCCTCAGGGACGAGAACATCGTGGCCCTCTGCGACGTACACCTCAAACACGCCGCAGGCACGCTCGGCCGCTACCCCAACGCCAAGACCTACACCGACTACCGCAAGATGCTCGACGCGCAACAGGAGATTGACGCCGTGGTCGTCGGCACCCCCGACCACACCCACGCCGTCATCACCATGGCCGCCATCAAGGCAGGCAAACACGTCTACACCCAGAAGCCCCTCACCCACGACGTCCACGAGTCCCGCGCCCTGGCCCTCGCCGCCCGCGAGGCCAAGGTGGCGACCGTCATGGGCATCCAGGGCCACTCGGGCGAAGGCGCCCGCCTCATCTGCGAGTGGATCGCCGACGGCGCCATCGGCGAGGTGCGCGAGGTGGATGCCTGGTGCAGCCTCTCCTACTACCCCTGGGGCCACGCGGGCTGGAGCACGAAATGGCCCAGCCGCCCCACCGATACCATGCCCGTGCCCGAGGGGCTCGACTGGGACCTCTGGATCGGCCCCGCCCCCATGCGCCCCTACCATCGCGCCTATCATCCGACCACCTGGCGTGCCTGGTGGGACTTCGGTTGCGGGATGATGGGCGACCGCGGCGCGCACACCCTCGACCCCGTCTACCGCGCCCTCAAGCTCACCGCGCCGACCAGCGTGGACGCGTCCTCGACCGGCCTGAACCCCCACACCCATCCCGTCGCGTCCATCGTCACCTACCAGTTCCCCGCGCGCGAGAAGCTCCCGCCCGTGAAGCTCACGTGGTACGACGGGTTGCGTGCCCCACGGCCCGAGGAACTCGAGCAGGGCCGCGTGATGGGCAACCCCGAGGGCGGCGCGCTCCTCAAGGGCACCAAGGGCAAGCTCATGGCCGGCGTCTACGGCGAAAGCCCACGCCTCATCCCCGAGACTCTCATGAAGGACTACAAGCGCCCCGCGAAGACCATCCACCGCGTCCAGGGAAGCCACGAGCAGGACTGGGCTCGCCACGCCAAGGCCGGCACCCAGCCGAGCGCCAGCTTTGCCTACTCGGGCCCGCTCATCGAGATGTGCCTGCTGGGCAACGTCGCCCGTAAGCTCGACACCCGCATCGAGTGGGACGCCGCGGCCCTCAAGGTCACCAACGCCCCCGAGGCGGAGAAGCTGATTCGCACCCCCTACCGCGAGGGGTGGAGCCTGTAACGCCAGAAGCAGGAGCAGCCAATGGCCGGCACCGTCGTCGCCACCCAGCTCTACGGCTGGACGCAGCCCGAGAACTTCCCGAACCGCCCGCCGCTTATCGAGCGGATTGACGAGGCGTTCGCCGCCATCAAGCGCGCGGGGATTGACAACGTGGAGGGCGACACGGCGTCGGCGGGCGACCCGCGCTTCGTCGCCGCCCTGGAGCGGCACAAGCTCGGCCTCCCCGCCTCCTACAGCGGCGGGGCGTTCCACGTCGAGGCCGAAGCCCCCAAGTCCATCGCCGCAATGGTCGCCAACGCCAAGGTGGCGAAGGTGCTGGGCGTCCGCGTCGTCAACTGCAACCCCGCCGGGAAGCCCGGCGGCGCCGAGAAGACCGATGAGGAGCTGACCGTCCAGGCGAAATGGCTCGACGCGTGCGGCGCCGAGCTGCGAGCACTCGGCATCCGCTTCGCACTCCACAACCACTCGCCCGAGATGCGCTCGGGGGCTCGCGAAGTCCACTCCTGGATGCGCGGCACGAAGCCCGGGAACGTCTGGTTCAACGCCGACGTCGAGTGGATTCGCCACGGCGGCGGCGACCCCGTGGCGATGCTCGAGGCCTACGGCGACCGCACCGCGTCGCTCCACGTCCGCGACGCGGTCGGCACCACCTGGGCTCAGGCCCTCGGCGAGGGCGACATTGATTTCCCCGCCATCGCCGCCGTCGTGAAGCGCAAGGGCTTCGCCGGCCCCATCTCCATCGAGCACGCCACCATGGCGGGCACGAAGATCACCCGCAGCTTCGAGGAGAATCATCGGATCAGCCGAGACTTTATCCGCCGCGTCTTTGGCGTGTGAGCACAGGCTGTGGGCGGGGCCTCTGTGCCCCGCGTGGATTCGAGGACGAGGACGATTCGCAGAGAGAGCCAGACCCCGACAACGCAGCGGTTTGCCGCGATCCAGGCCGACCCGTCCTGGTCATTCGCGGAGTGTTCGCCGCGCGAGACCGGCTACATCACCCACTGCTACCACCGGTATCCCGCGAAGTTCATCCCGCAGGTCGCGGCGCGGCTGATCCGCGAGCACTCGGGGCCGGGCGACGTGGTGCTCGACCCCTTCATGGGCTCGGGCACGACGCTGGTGGAGGCGATGATGGCGGGGCGGCGAGCCCGCGGCTGCGACCTGAATCCCGCCGCGCTCGTCGCCAGCCTGGCCAAGACGACCCCCATCCCCCCTGAGAGACTCCACGCCGCCCTCCGCGAGTTCCAGGGGCGCCTCGCCTGGCTCGACGAGGAGCGGCGCGGCCCCACCCTCTTCCCGCCGCCCGAGCCCGTGCTCCCCCCCAATCAGGAGCGGCTCGACTGGTGGTTCCCCCGCGAGCAGCAGCGGCGGCTCGGCACCATCCTGGCCATCATCGAGGCCGAGGCCGACCCGGCCATCCGCGGCTTCCTGCGTTGCGGTTTCTCCCACACGCTGAAGACCGCCTCGTACTGGCTGATGAAGAGCAGCAAGCCGACCCGCGACAAGAAGAAGGTCGCGGAGGGCGTCCCTGACCCTATCCGTCCGCTGTTACGACACTTATGGAAGATGCAGCGGGCCAACCTGGTCTTCTGGCACGCGCTCCCCGAGAAGTCCCGCCTCAAGCCACACTGGGCGGCCGACGTGCGGCAGGCCGACGCGCGCGCCCTCCCCTGGAAGCCCCGCTCGGCCCACCTCGTCGTCACAAGTCCTCCCTATGTAACGTCTTACGAATATGCTGGCCTCCACGAGTTGACCGCTCTGTGGCTTGGCGGCCTGCTTGTGGGCGGCGTGTCCACACGCCGCGATGGTTCGCGGGATGAGGACATCCCGCCTACACCCACCGCCCTGACGAAGGAAAGCTTCATCGGCTCTGCCGCCGCTCGCACACGCGCTGTAGGCGGGATGTCCTCATCCCGCGAACCACCCGAGGCGAAGAGCGAGTTGGGCCGACAGATTGTGGCCGAGCTTCGCCTCCGCAGCCAGAGCAAGGCCGAAGAGGTCCGCCAGTACTTCCTCGACATGCAGCACGCCTTCCGCGAGATGCGCCGCGTGCTCAAGCCGGGCGGGAGGGTCTGCAACGTCATCGGCAACACAGCGCTCGCGGGCGTCGCGGTCCTCAACGCCGAGGTCCACGCCGAAATCCTCGAGAGCCTTGGCTTTACGCTCGTGGATGTCGTCAAGCGGGTGATCCCGCTGAAGACCCTCCCCCAGGTCCGCGACCCTCGCAGCGGCAAGTTCACCTCCGACAAGGCGACCGCCACCCACGCCTACCCCGAGGAGTTCATCCTCATCGCCTCCAGGGCGTAGGTCAACTCCCTGGCCTCGGCTCGCCCGGGATGATCATGTAGTGGACCCACCGGCGCGCAACCTCTCAGCCAGAAGTATAGGACTTCAAAGACGTTATGGAAGCCATCGCTCCATGACTAGATGATCAAGTCCAGGGGGAGAGGAATTGTGGCTCATCCGGCTCAAGCGATCATCTGCCTGGCCTTTGCCCCCCCACCCCCAGATGCTCACCTGTGCGCAACCGGCGGCGAGCGCTTGGGGGGAGGCGTCAAGGTGCTCAAGATCCCCAAGCGCGCGCAATAGGGTCTGGGGATCTTGAAGTCAGGGCCGGCA
>Ga0307380_10000389_pt1 | contig 71595 bp, 57 predicted proteins | sample UN3MG_FD_202239 | JGI IMG/M metagenome (GOLD analysis project Ga0307380, IMG submission 202239) | Soil microbial communities from Risofladan, Vaasa, Finland - UN-3 | ecosystem: Environmental > Terrestrial > Soil > Coastal area > Acid sulfate soil | place: Finland: Risofladan, Vaasa | collected... | reverse complement strand
GCAAACCGATGTCTTTCGGCCTGTTCCAGAACTACCCGAACCCGGCGCGGGACGATACGGTCTTCAAGTACACGCTGCCGGCTCGCGCGGAAGTGGAGCTGGTGGTGTACGACCTGAGCGGCCGCCGGGTCGCGACGGTAGCGAAGGACGTCCGCGAGGCCGGCGTATATGAGGAACGGTACGGCCTGATGGACGACGGCGGGAAGCCGCTGCCGGCGGGCGTGTACCTGTACCGCCTGAGTGCCGGCGCCGACGTCGCGACCAAGAAGATGGTTGTAGTGCACTAGGGCGGGCGTGTGACGGCGATAGGCTGGGCCCCGTCCTCAGGGCGGGGCCTTTTAACGTACAAAACGGGTAGTTCGCGGGTCGCATCGTCCGGCGGCGTTAAAAAAACGCTTGACTTTGGTTCCTCGTTTAAATATACTACGTTTTAGAAGAGTTGACGCCGAGCCGAGGAGGCAAAGCGTCTACAATTGAATATCGGCCTGGGGCATACGGAAGGCGGTGAAAAGCCGCCGCGGCCCCGCCACTGTAAGCGGTTACGAAAGCCGGCATTTATGCCACTGGGAAACCGGGAAGGCGCCGGCCGGTAGGATGACCCGCGAGCCAGTAAACTTGGCCTCAGGCTGCTTGTCCCCGGCGGAAGCCGGGTAGACCCCTACGACGGGTAGGGCGACAAGATTACTAAGTAATCGCGCCGGCCGTCGGGCCGGCTTTTTTTATGGTCAAAAAGGGATACCGCGCGTTTCTGGTTACGGCGGCCGTCGCCGCGGCCTTGGCGGCTTGCGGCAAACCCGCGCCGCGGCGGGTAACCGAGGAGACGAGGTCGTTTCGGGACGACCTAGGCCGCGACGTCGACGTTCCCGTCGCGCCGCGCCGCATAATTTGCACGTCGCCCGAGATGACGGAAATTCTGTTCGCCCTCGGCGCCGGGGGGCGCGTCGTAGGCGTCGTGCGGGGCTGCGATTGGCCGCCGGCGGCGCGCGAGCTGCCGTCGGTGGGTGATTTCTCGAACGTTTCGTTGGAGCGGGTCGCGGCGCTCGAGCCGAACTTGGTAATCGCGGCGGGCCACGAGCAAAACCGCATCGTCGCCCAACTCGAGCGCCTGGGGGTCCCTACGGTCGCTTTCCTCGCCCCCGATATCGCGAGCGTTAGACGCAACGTCAAGGCCGTCGGGGCCATAGTGGGGGAGGAGGCGAAGGCGGCCGAACTCGTCGCGGCGTTTGACGAGAAAATAAGCGCCATAACCTCGGAAGCGGAAAAGGTGCCCTTAGGAGATAGGCCGCGGGTATACCTCGAGATATGCCCCGAGCCGCTGATGACCGTTGCCGAAGGGTCGTTCGTGCGCGACGCCATCGTCTTGGCCGGCGGCGTAAACGTCGGCGCGGGGCTGCCGCGGCCGTATTCGCGCATCGAGGCCGAGGTCGTCATCGCCCGCGACCCCGAGGTGATCGTCTTGTGCCACGGCGGGACGACGGCCGCGGACGTAGCGGCCCGTACCGGTTGGGGTCAAATAACCGCCGTTAGGGAGAAGAAAATCTGCGAGTTAAATCCGGATTTAATTTTACGCGCCGGCCCTCGGTTGGCCGAGGGGGTGGCGGCGCTATACCGCATATTTTACCCCGAACGCGCCGAAGGGGAGGGTATCGGTGAATCGTAAGGTCGCGACGTTCGTCACCCTCGGCTGCGGCCTACTGGCCGTGTGCGCCGCTTCGGCGTTGATGGGGCCGGGGCTCGGGCCCGCGGCGTCGGCGCGCGCACTGGGAAAACTATTCGCGGGCGGCGTCCTCCCGGCGGACGAGTACGCGATTATCGTGGTACGTATGACGAGGTTGGCTGCGGCCCTTTGCGTCGGCGTCGCGTTGGCGACGGCGGGGACGTCGCTCCAGGCGCTACTCCGCAACCCGTTGGCGGACCCGTATATATTGGGGATTGCCGCCGGCGGCGGCTTCGGCGCCGCGGTCGCGACGGCGTTGGGCTTAGGCGGCGGCTTGGCGGCGTTTTCGGCGGTCAACGTCTTCGCTTTCGCGGGCGCCCTCGCGGCCGTAATGGCCGGGTTCGTCGTGGCCCGCGCCGCGGGCATACTCTCCGTGCACGCGCTCCTCCTCGCGGGCGTAATGGTGGGCGCGTTCTTCACGTCGTTGATTTTATTGGTACTCGCCGTCGTGCCGGCTCGAGACCAGCACGCGGTTTTTTTGTGGCTAATGGGCGACCTCGCGAGCCCCGACATAACGCCCGTAAAGGTCGGCTTCACCGCGGCCGTCGTCGTCTTGTGCAGCGGCGTACTGTTCTTGCTCGCGCGGCCGTTGGACATCATCGCCCTCGGCGAGGAAAGCGCGTTCCATTTGGGCCTTTCGGTAGAGAAGTTCAAGTTGCTGGTTTTGGGGTGCGCGGCGCTCGCGACGGCGTCGGTGGTCGCTTTGGCCGGGCCTATCGGCTTCGTCGGCATCGTCGTGCCGCACGCGCTGCGCCGTATAATCGGGCCGCGCCACTTACCGCTTCTGGCCGCGGCGGCGGCGGGGGGCGCGGCCTTGGTGGCCGTCGGCGATACGCTCGTGCGGGTAACGGCGGATTATTTCAATATGCCCATCGTCCCGGTCGGGGTTTTTACGGCGCTGGTGGGGGCGCCGTATTTCCTGGTGATATTACGGAAGAAGGGGTACTGATTTGGCCGCGCCCTTAGTAGAAGCGTTGGACGTTTACTTCTCCTGGCCTACGGGGCCGGCGGTGAAGGGCGTCAGCTTCGCCGCGGCCGCGGGCGAGATGGTAGCGGTCGTCGGCCCCAACGGCGCCGGCAAGAGTACGCTCTTGCGTTTGCTTTCGGGTTATTTGAAACCGGACCGGGGCGAGGTCCGGTTGGCGGGGCGGGATATCGGCCGGTACGGCCGGCGCGACGTCGCCCGGCTTGCCGCGTTCGTCCCGCAATACAGCGAAGTGAACTTACCGTATACGGTGGCCGAGTTGGCCATGCTCGCCCGGTACGCGCGGCTGGGGCCGTTTAGGCCGGCGGGCGGCCGCGACCGCGACGTCGTAGCGGAGGCGCTCGAGCTCACCGGCGTCGCGTACCTGGCGGACCGGCCGGTTAGCCAACTCTCCGGGGGCGAGTTTCAAAGGACCGTGCTCGCCCGGGCGCTCGCCCAGGAGCCGGCCCTTATTTTCTTGGACGAACCGACGGCCCACCTCGACATATCGCACCAGGTTCAAATATTCTCGTTGTTAAAACGCCTTAACGCGCGCCGCGGTTTGACCGTTATCGCGGTCCTCCACGACCTCAATATGGCCGCGGCGCATTTCCCGCGGGTCGTCCTGCTGGCTTCGGGCGAAGTCGAGGCGGACGGCGTTGCGGACGAAGTGTTGGCGGAAGATAAGTTGTCGAAGGTTTACGGTTGTATCGTAAAAACGCGAACCGTGGAAGGTAGGAGGTTCGTATTTCCGGAATTACAACAATAGGAGGAGGTTGGACGATGGGTAAGTTGCGCATTATTTGTATCATCGGGATAACGGCATCGTGGACGGTCCTCGGCGGCGCCGCCGCTGGCGTCGAAGTAGACGAGGAAGATATCTTCCCCGGCGACCCGATCGTAATTACGGCCATAGGCGAACCCGCCCGCGAGTCCGAGGTTCCGTTCGGCATAAGCGCCGTGACGGCGGAAGAGCTGCAGCTCCTCGCCGCGGAGAATTTGGCGGAAGGGCTCGTGCGGGCCGAAGGCGTCTACGTACGCGAGTACGGCGGGCCCGGGGCGAGTGCGACGTTGTCGATGAGGGGAGGGTTCGCGAAACAGACGCTCGTTATGGTGGACGGCCAACCGGTGAACAGCCACCAGGGCGGCGAGGTGGACTTCAACGCCGTAACGTTGGAAGACGTCGAGAGGGTGGAAGTGATGGCCGGGCCGTCGTCGGCCCTTTACGGCGCCAACGCGACGGCGGGCGTCGTGAACGTCATTACGCGCGGCGTGCCGGCCGAGCCGACGGTGACGTTCGGCGGCAGGTACGGCACTTACAACGGCGTCGGGACCGCGGTCGAGGCGGGGGTGCCTTTCGGCAGGATCGGCGTGACCGGCGGCGGTAATTACCGTCGTTCCGACGGCTTCCGCGGAAACGACGATTACGAAGGCGAAGGCGGGCACCTCAAACTCTCTTACGCGGTAACCGAGGAGGCGACCTTGTCGGCCCGCGGCCAATATCAAACCTCCGAGTTGGGAGTTCCCGGGTCGCTGTCGTTCCCGTCGCCGTCGGCGCGGCAGGATGACGACTTCGCCAGTGTGAACGTAGGTTTCGACGGGGCGTTAGGCGAAGGGTGGTCTGCGGAAGGGCGCGTTTACGGTAAAAACCAGAAACGACACTACGTCGACCCGGCTCCGATACCACCCGTGGACGATACGCACCGCAACGGCGCCGTCGGCGGCCGGGGCGTCGTCTTCCGCCAAATAACGTCTTGGAATCGAGGCGCCCTCGGCGGTGAATGCGAGAGAGAGGCGACCGACAGCACGGCGATAGGCAAACGCGTGGGGATGACGTGGGCCGTTTTCGGCCAAGAGGACCTACGCTTCGACGAGTTGACGACCGTTTTCGGGGTCCGTTACGATTCCTCCGGGATTTACGGCGACGCCGTTTCGCCGCGCCTCGGCCTAAAGTACCGCTTTAACGATTACGTGAGCGCGCGCGCGTCGGGGGGGCGGGGCTTCCGGGCGCCTACCTTCGACGAGCTCTTCTGGCCGGACACTGGTTACGGCCCCGGCAACCCGGACCTTAAGCCGGAGTACTGCTGGTCATACGAGGCCGGGCCGACGTTGCGGTGGGGCCCTTATTTTAAAGTCGACGTGATTTACTTCTATTCTAATTACGACGACCTGATAAGCGGTTGGCCGCCGGACAACGTCTCCCGGGCGTTCATACGCGGCGGCGAGGTCGGCTTCCGGGCGGCGCCGCTGCCCTCGCTGCGGGGGCTGCAGCTCGACGCGACGGCCACCTTCCTCCAGACCAAAGATAGGGAGACGGACGAGCAGCTGGACTATAGGCCGGTACATACCGAGTTCGCCGAGTTGCGCTACCGGCACGACTTCGGCGACGGCGCGTTCGCGCTGACGCCGTCGGTTTCGACGGAAATCGTGGGCCGGCAACAGTATACCGACTACGACCCGGTAACGTTCGAGCCGTTCAAGGTCTGGCTGGACGCGTACGCGCTCCTGAACGCGCGGCTGGCCTTCAAGGTTTATTACGCGGAGGTCTACGTCGCCGGTAAAAACTTGGCCGATAAGACGTACCAGACGATTTACGATTACCCGATGCCGGGCCGTACTTTGTACGGAGGCGTAACCGTTACGTTGTAGCGGGGGGGGATTGACGTGAAGCCGGCCTGCGGGCCGGCTTTTTTGTAGCGGCTAGGCGTATTCTATTTTAATATGTTCGGCGATGCGGCAAACCGTCAAAGCGGTTCTCGCCGCCGCGGCCGTGGCCGCCGCGGGAACGGCGTTTGTTTTATTATACGCGAGATATTCCCCCGGGGAATCGAGCGTTTTCGTCGTCGTCCTGGGTAAGTTGTGGCACCTGGGCCTGTTCCTTTTTTTCTGGTTAGCGGTATACGCCGTAGGCCGCGGCGTCCAAAAGCTCGTCCTCGGTCGTTCGGCCGGACCTCCGGAAATCGCCGTAGCCTTCGGCGTAGTGGCCTTCGTGGCCTTGGCGTTCCTTATGTGCGCGGTCCGGTTGGCGTACGTTTGGGTTGCGAGGGGCTTCATAATCTCGGCTGCGGTCGCGGGGGTCGCGATTTTACGGGGCGAATTCGGCCGCGCGCCGGGACGGTTTAGGAAGTGGCTCGGCGATTTGGGGTTATCCACCGCGGCGCTCGTTGCGGGGGTTGCGGTGCTCGCGGCGCCGGTAGCGCTGACCGCGGCCCACCCTCCCACGTACGTCGACGCGTTGGTGTACCACCTCGCCGTTCCCAAGGCGTACGCGGCCGCGCACGGGTTCACGTACCTCGCGTATAACGCCTACGCCTCTATGCCGCTGGGAGGGTCGCTGTTTTACCTCTGGCCTTACTTGTGGGACGGCCTTATCGCCGCCAACGCTTGCCACCTCGTCGCGACGTTGCTCGCGGTCTCGTTGACCTATCGCCTCGCGCGGCGCTGGCTTAGCCAATTCTACGCCGCGCTGGCCGGGGCTTTCGTAATCCTGACGCCGGTCGTTTTTATTTCAATGGGCGGTGCCCAAAACGACCACTTCCTCGTTTTATTCGTAGTCGCCGCCCTTTACGAATATTTTAAAATCGAAGAAACCGGACCGCGAGCGAGGGCGCGCCGCTGCGTATCCGCCGGCCTGTTCGTGGGCGCGGCGCTCGCCGTGAAATATTCGGCCGTCGCCGCGTTGGCGGCTCTCGCGGTAATTTTCTTCTACGATATTTCGCGGAAGCGGGTGCGGCTCCGCGACGGCGTTATTATATTCGCCGTTGCCGTCGCGGTTTTCATACCTTGGTTGGCCAAAGCGTACGTCGAACAGGGCAACCCGGTTTTCCCCGTTTGTTACGACTTTTTCGGCGGCCGCGGTTTTACGCCGGAGCAGGCGGGACGGGTCGCGTCCTGGCTAACGGGTATGGGGCGGGGCCGGGGTTTCTTAGACTACGTACTGTTACCGTACCGGATATCGGTTCAGGCCGGCGCGATGTACGAGGACTTCGCCGGTAAATATTTGCCGTTTCTACTTCCGCTGGCGGCGTTGGGAGCGGTCTTTTTCCGCCGGGGAGGTCGAGTCGTAGCGTTCGGTTGGATTTACCTCGCGGCCTGGGCTTTCGGGCCGCAGCAATTGAGGTTTCTGGACGGCGCGCTTCCGGCGCTTGCGATCGCCGCGGCCGGGGCCCTCGGCGTTGCGGACGGCGCGTATACTACTTGGGTGAGGAGAGCGTCGCGAGCGGTAGTCGCGGCGGCCGTTATTTTCGTAGCGGCGGTCACGGTCGGGCCCGCGGATTTCGCCATGTTGCCGCGTCACCTTTATTTGGGCGGTATGCCTCAACGGGAGTTCCTGCGCCGGTGGGTCGCCTTCTACCGGGCGCAGGAGTTTATGAACGAGCAATTACCGTCGGATGCGAAGGTTTTACTTCTATATTATAACCAGACGCTGTACCTCGAGCGGCCTACCGCGTATGACTCGTTTTTAAACGCGTCCGCGCTACTACTGGCCGCGGAGAAGACCCGCGACGAGGCCGAGCTTTACGACCTCGTCCGGAGCTGGGGCGTGACGCACATCCACGTTTACCAGTACGGCGAACCGCGGCTCGAGGGGTTTTATTCGGCGGAGGCGGTCGAACGGGTGCACGCGTTCGCATCCCGCTTCGGCGTCGTGTTGTACGAGGACCCTTACGGTAAGGTTTACGAGTTGATATAAGCGGCCGGAAGGCCGGTATTTATGGATTTTGACGTAAAGAGGGCGTTGCCGTTAGCGGCCGTGGTGGCCGTTTGCGCGTTATTCGTGGCGTTGAGCGTCGCGGCGCCGCGGGAGGGGCTCAACGCTTTCGACGTACTCGCCGGCAAGTTGTGGCATCTCGCGCTATTCCTCGTTTTCTGGTTCGCGGTGTACGCATTAGGGCGGGGCGTCGTGAAGTTATTATTCGGGCGTCCGGCGTGGCCGCCGGACCTGGTATGGGCATTAGGCGTAGCGGCGGCGGTCGTATCGGCGTTCGCGTTATGCGCCGTCGGCCTGGCGTACGGTTGGTTGGCGAAAGCGCTGGTAATCATAGCGGCGGCGGCGGGCGTAGTTCTTTTGAGGAAAGAGCTCGCGCGCGTTCCCGGAAGGGTAAGGCGGTGGCTGGCCGAGATGGAGACGTCGTCGGCGGCGTTGGTCGTCGGGACCGCGGCGCTGGCGCTGCCGATCGCGCTTAACGCGGCCGTACCGGCGTTTTACTGGGACGCGCTCACGTACCACCTGGCCGTGCCGAAGGCGTACGCCGACGCTCACGGTTTTATTTATATGCCGTATAACGTGTACGCGTCGATGCCGATGGGGGGCTCGCTGTTCTATCTGTGGCCCTATTTGTGGGACGGCCTTATTACGGCCAAGGCTTCCCACCTCGTCGCGACCGTACTGGCCTTGTCGTTGACGTACCGGCTGGCGCGTATTTGGCTGAGCCAGTTTTATGCGGCATTGGCGAGCGCTTTCGTAATGCTGACGTCGCCGGTGATGGTGGTCATCGGCGGCGCGCACAACGACCACTTCCAGATCCTGTTTACGGTCGCGGCGCTCTATGTTTATTTTAAATGGGCTGGGGGCGGGGAAGCGGCGCCGAAGCGGGCGTGGCTCGCGCTGGGGATATTCGTAGGCGCGGCGCTGGCGGTGAAGTACTCGGCGTACGCCGTCGTCGCCGCGTTCGTGCCTATCTGGATTTACGACGTAATAAGGAAGCGGGTCCGGCCGTCCTGGGTTGTGAAGGCGGCGGCCGTCGCGTTAGTAATGGTCTTGCCGTGGCTGGTCAAAGCGTTGGTAGAGCGCGGCAGCCCGGTTTTCCCGCTGTTCTACGACCTTTTGGGGGGCCGGGGCTTTACGGCGGAGCAGGCCGAACGCCTGATGGCGTGGCAATTCGGTATGGGGAAGGGGCGGGGTATTATGGATTTAATCCTCTTGCCGTACCGCGTTTCGGTCGAAGCGGACGTTGGGTACAAAGAATTCTCCGGCATATATCTGCCGTTCTTGCTGCCGCTCGCGGCCTTGGCGGCCTTGTTTTTCAGGCGCGGGGGGCGCCTGGTGGCGTACGGTTGGTTATACCTTGTAGCGTGGTTTTTCGGGCCGCAGCAGCTTCGTTTCCTCGGCGCCGCGCTCCCGGCGTTGGCGGCCGCCGCGGCGGGGGTCCTCGCCGCCGCGGAAGGGCGATGGGGCGGCTGGCCGCGACGGCTTTGGCGGTCGTTTATAATCGTCGGCCTGTATTTGGTCAGCGTTCCCTTTTTCGCGGGCGCTTTACTAAGCGCGACGGCCAACTACACGTATTTATTCGCCCCGGACCGCGACAAGTTTTTACGCACCCGCGTCGGCTTCTTCGCGGCCCAGGAGTTCATCAATAAAGAGCTCGCGCCGGACGCCAAGGTCTTAATGGTATTCACCAATCACACGTTGTACCTGGAGCGCGACGCGGCGTACGACTCGTTCCTCGAGGCGTCGGCGTTGCTCCTCGCGGCGGAGAAGGCGAAGGACGGCGCCGAGCTGTACGCGCTGGCGCGGGAGTGGGGGTGCGGGTACGTTCATATTTACCACTCGTTCGAGCCCAAAGTTTGGCCTTACTACGCGCCGCGCGCGCGCGACGTTTTTTACGACTTCGTGCGACGGTACGGCGTTTTGATATACCAGGACCGCCTTAACGAAGTGTACGAACTAGTCGGAGGCGAACGGTGAGGAAGTACTTGTGGCTCGTCGTGGCGGTTGTCGCGGCCGGCCCGTTCCTGGCGTTAAACGCCGTCGTGCCCCACATTTACCGCAATATGGTCGGTGCGCTGTTGCCGAAGATGTGGCACCTGCTTCTCTTCGGCGCGCTGTGGCTCGCCGCGTACTTCGCCGGCAAAGCGGTATTGAAATTATTGCGCTATCCTCCCGAAATCCCGCCCGAGTTGGCGATAGCGGCCGGCGCGGTCGTTTTCAGCCTGGCGGCCTTCGGCCTCGCGGCGGTCCATCTGGCGTACGGTTTTATAGTCAAAGCGGTTGTAATCGCGGTCCTGGTGCTCGGCTTCTATCCGTGGGCGCGGCGTCTTCGGGCCGTGCCGACGCGCGCCCGGCGTTGGCTTGCGGAGCTCGAGCCGGGGCCGGCGGCCTGGATATTCTTCGCCGGCTTGCTGGCGTTTCCGCTCGCCCTGGCCGCGGTGCAGCCGCCGTTGTACTGGGACGCGCTCACGTACCACCTGGCCGTGCCCGAAAAGTACGCCGCGGCGCACGGCTTTATCTATCTCCCGTACAACACCTATTCGTCGATGCCGTTGGGAGCGACGATGTTTTACCTGTGGGGGATGTTGTGGGACGGGTTGACGTGCGCTAATGCCTCGTACTTCGCCGCGTCGCTGGTCGTCGTCGCCCTCGTATACCGGCTCGCGCGGTTCTGGCTGCCGCAGTTTTACGCCACAGCGGCGGCGTTCCTGGTGTTCTTTACGCCCGTATTCTTCGTCGTTATGCCCGGGGCGCACGTGGACCATTTTCTGATGTTGTACGTCGTCGCCGCGCTGTACGCGTACTTCTTGCCGGGGCTCGCCGGCGACGCGAGGCCGCCGCGGTGTGCTTTGGCGGTCGGGATATTTTTGGGCGCGGCGCTCGCGGTCAAGTATACGTCGATTTACGTTCTGGGCGCGTTTACGCCGATTTTAATTTATGACCTCGTCCGCCGGCGCCTCCGGTGGCGCGACGCCGCGGTCATACTGGCGGGCGGGTTTGCGTTCGTCGTGCCGTGGCTCGTCAAAGCGTACGTCGAGAGGGGGAGCCCTCTGTTTCCGCTTTTTTACGATGTTCTGGGAGGCCGCGATTTCTCGCGGGTGCAGGCGGAACACCTCGTCTTGTGGCAGCACGGCATGGGGGCCGGCAGGAGCTGGTGCGACTACCTGCTGCTGCCGTACCGGATCTCGGTTAGGGCGGATTTCGATTACGGATATTTCGCCGGCCTGTATTTGCCGTACCTTTTGCCGCTGGCCGCGGTGGCGGCGTTGGCGTTCCGGCGCGCGGGCCGGCTCGTCGCGTTCGCGTGGGCGTTCGTGGCGTGTTGGTCGTTGGGGCCGCAGCAGCTTCGCTTTTTAGACGGCGGCCTCGCCGCGCTGGCCGTCGTCGCCGCCGGCTCGTTAGCGGCCGTCGAACGGGCGTGGGGCGCGGCCGCCCGGGGCGTGTGGCGCGCGGGCGTCGTCGTCCTTATAATATTTACCGGTTTGGCGTACAACGTGGGCGGCGTCTTACATACGCTGGAGGGGTTCGACTACCTCGCGGGCGAGAGTCGGGAACGGTTCTTGGAAACCAAGTGCGGTTTCTACCTCGCGCAAAAGTTTATTAACGAGAAAACGCCGCCGGATGCCAAGGTCCTGATGATATTTACGAACCACACCCTATACCTCGAGCGAGAGGCCGTGTACGATTCTTTCTTTGAAACCTCGGCGTTTTTATTGGCGGCGGAGAAAGGCGCCGACGCCGCGGGGCTTTACGAGCTCGCTCGTCGGTGGGGTATAACGCACGTACACATCTTCCATATGTTCGAGAAGAAGGCTTGGCCTTACTACAGCAAACATACCAAGAACGCCTTCTACGAGTTCATCGAAAAATACAATAAATCTGTATACCGGGACCCGCTGAACGACGTGTACGAACTATCCGCGGCGGAATAATAGCTTGCGAAAAAGCACGGTTTATCCTATGATGATGCGTTATTATTTTCACAGTCTGGCGCGGTTCGCGAAGCCCGAGAGGAGTCGATTATGGCCGACGATTATGGCCTAAGCAGTTTAGGACTCAAGACTGATAAAAGCATATACCGTAATCTATCGGCGCCGGTTTTGGCGGAGATGGCGCTTTGCCGCGGGGAAGGGCAATTGGCCGGCAACGGCGCGTTGTTTGTGCGGACCCCGGACCGTACCGGTCGGTCCCCCAACGATAAGTTTATGGTGCGGGACCCGGCCACCGAAAAGGATATTTGGTGGGGTAAAGTCAACGTCGAAATGGAACCGGAGACGTTCGACAAACTGTATACGAAAGTTGCGGCGCACCTTTCCCAAAGGGACCTGTTCGTATTCGACGGTTTCGTCGGCGCCGACCCTACGTATTCTTACGGCGTGCGGATCGTGACCGAGAAGGCGTGGCATTCGCTTTTCGCCCGAACCCTTTTTCGCCGGCCCACGCCGCAACAATTGGCGACCCATAAAGCGGATTTTACGGTGGTGAACGCCTGCGATTTCCACGCCGACCCGGAGGCGGACGGCGTTCGCTCGTACGTCGTCGTAGCGGTAGATTTAAGGAAGAACATCATCCTCATAACCGGCACTCATTACGGCGGCGAAATAAAAAAGAGTATTTTCACGATAATGAATTACCTTTTGCCGGCCCGCGACGTATGCCCCATGCACTGCTCGTGCAACGTCGGCGCGGACGGCGACGCGGCTTTATTCTTCGGCCTTTCCGGGACGGGGAAGACGACTCTCTCCGCCGACCCCAAGCGGCGACTCGTAGGCGACGACGAGACCGGCTGGAGCGACGACGGGTGTTTCAACTTCGAGGGCGGTTGCTACGCGAAGGTTATCCGCCTTTCGGCGAAAGACGAGCCGCAGATATATAACGCCATCAGGTTCGGCTCGCTTCTGGAGAACGTTATCGTCGACCCGGAGACGCGGGCCATCGATTACGACGACGGCAGTATTACCGAGAATACCCGGGCGACGTATCCGGTGGAATATATCCCCAACTGCATAACGGAGGGCATCGCCGGGCAACCGCGGAACGTCTTCTTCCTCGCCGCCGACGCCTTCGGCGTCCTGCCCCCCATATCCAAGCTTACGCCCGAGATGGCGATGTACCATTACCTCTCGGGCTACACGGCGAAACTCGCCGGCACCGAGTCCGGCATCGACGAGCCGCAGGCCACGTTCAGTGCGGGGTTCGGCGCTCCCTTCCTGCCTCGTCACCCCACGGTATACGCGACGCTGATAGGCAAACGCATCGCGAAGCACAAGACGAATTGCTGGCTCGTTAATACCGGATGGAGCGGCGGCCCGTACGGCGTCGGCGACCGTATGGCTATCGGCGTTACGCGGGGCCTGTTGTCCGCGGCCATCGAGGGCGTTCTGGAGAAGCAAGAGTTCGTGCCGGACCCCCTGTTCCAGGTCCTGGTTCCGAAGGAGTGCCCGGGCGTTCCCACGGAGGTATTGTGGCCTAAAAATACGTGGAAGGACAAAGCCGCGTACGATGCCAAAGCCCTCGAGCTCGCGAAGCGCTTCGCCGACAATTTCAAGCAATTCGAGGATATGGCGAGCGACGACGTGAAGGCCGCGGGCCCGAAGGTTTAGGAAACTTTTACAGCTAGTAAAAAGGCCGCGCCTCGGGCGCGGCTTTTAAATTTAACCGGGTTACTATTCAGCGGCGGCCGGCCTCCGGTTCAGTTTTTCTTTCATCTGCTTCCCGGGTATAAATTTTACGCGGCGGGTGGGGGCGATTACGATTTCGGTATTGGTGCTCAGGTCGCGCGCTACTTTCCTTTTGGTACGGCGGACTTTAAACACGCCGAAGCCGCGTATCTCCGTTTTTTCTCCCGCGGCCAGCGCCGATTTTATCTCGGCTAGTAGCTGGTCGATGACCGCGACGGCGCGCTTGTGCGTTATGCCCGTGCGGAGCGCTACTTTAGCGGCGATTTCTTTTTTCGTCATTATATTTCCCGTTTAAGGCGTTACGAGTGAATCGCCGTGTAGAGTTGCCGGAACTCTTCGTTGGTTATCAGCGCTTTATTCACGAGGTGGTACGTCTCCAGTAGTTTATCGGTCTTGCGCATTCTCTTGGAAAATACTTCGGCCACGGCCAGCAGTAGTTTTACCCCTAACGACGGGTCCCTTTCGACGATTATTTTGAACGTTGCCCGGGGTAGGGCCAGTAGGACGCAATCTTCCAAGGCGGTGGCGGACGCGGAACGCGGATACTCGTCGATGAGCGACATTTCGCCGAAGCAATCACCGGTACCGAATTCAGCGAAAGCTATTTCATTGTCGTCGAAGACGCGGTATACTTTTATCCGGCCGCTTTTAATTATGTACATTTCGTTGCCGGCGCTCCCCGCCTCGAAGACGGTTTCGCCGTTTTTCAATCGGACTTCCGTTGTATCACTTAACACCCGTTGCGAATCTTCGGGCGAGAGATACTTGAATATCTCGATATTTTTTATCTTGTCGTTATCTTCCATAAGCGTTCTACCTGTTCCCTTTTTGTTAATACGGTCTTTTCTATCATAATCCGCCTACGATGCGCAACTAAAAAATTGCGGCCGCCTGTAACCGTCGGCGGATACGTCTTGCCCGGGCGAAGGTGATTGTAGCGGCGACGGCTTTACGTTATAATCGCGGCGTGGAAATTTTAACTACTACAGCTCTACTGTTATGGTCTTTTAAAGCCGGCGCGCCGGCGGACGCGCCGCCCCTGGTAGCGGAGGGCCGCGTATATTACGCCGCCGCGGACAAGAAGCTCTACGCGTTGCGTTTGGAGGACGGCGAAAAGCTTTGGTCGCGCCGTTTTAAAGCGCCGTTGCCCGAGGGGCCCGTTTTCGAGGGCGGCGTCGTTTACTTGTACGTCCCGTACCCTGAAGGCCGGATTTACGCCGTGCGCGCCGCGGACGGTAAAAACGTCTGGCGGGAACGGGCCGGCCCGGGCGTGGTAAAGGCCGCGGTAGGCGAACGCGCCCTCGCCGTAGGTTACGGCCAGGCCGTCGTTTTTTACGACCGTTTGTCGGGCGCGGAGGAGGGTAGGGTGCAATTCGACGAGCGCGTCGTGGGCGCGGCGTACGCCGACGGCGGGGCGTTTTTAGTTTGGACCGGGGGCGGTTACGTAGCGGCGTGTAAGCCCGGTGTGAGTGAACCCATATGGGTCTTACGGGCCGCCGCGGGCGGCGTTTACGTCAGCGCGGCCGCCGGGCGGGCGTACGCGGCCGCGGCCTCGGGCGAACTGGCCGCGTACGATTTGCTCACCGGCGACGAATATTGGCGTGCCGAGTTCGACGAACCTTTGGCCGGGCCGGCGGTCGCCGGCGGCGACGTATTATTCGTTCCCGGCCGGCGTACGGTCTTTGCCTGTGACGGCCTAACGGGGGAGGTCCTTTGGACCTTTGAGCCGGGGGGCAACGTAGTGGGCGTTGCCGCTCATCGCGGGCGGGCCGTCGTGGCTTGCGAGGACGGCCGGGTGTACGCCGCGACGGCGGAGGGGGGGGAGGAACTATTTAAGTTGGAAGATTATGCGGCTACTGCGCCGGCGGTCTCGGCGAATTCGATTTTAGTCGCTGACGGTAAAAAACGTTTATGGTGCTTCAAATTAGAGTAAGTATCGGCGTCCGGGGGCGGCAAAAAATGACTTGACACCGTGGGGGGTGTGTGGTAGTGTTTCGAAAAATAGCGCAAACGGGCACGGCCGTCAAACGGCTTGGTGGCCAGAGAGTAATGACGACGGAGCTCAAAGCCTTCATTCCTACCCAGGAGGGTGAAAAGCGATGAGGCTGAAGAAGGGATATATTTTATTAGCGGCCTTCGGCGTTGCTATCGGCGTTACGGCGTTCTTCCTCGCGGCTTGCGAAGAAGACGTACCCGATACGACGAGGCCTAAAGTCGAATACAACGACCAGACCTTCTCGCTCTTGGTCTGCGACGGTAACGGCAACGACCCGGCCGGTTGGGACCACGACGGCGCTGCGGTATGTACGTTGGACTGGAACGGCGACGGCTCGGGCTCCAACCGCGTTCCGGTAACGTACGTCTACGACCGGTATCCGCTTATTGACGGCGTCGCCGAGAATCTAAGCGGTAAGGTAGCCAAGGCCGGCGATTACTGGTTGTGGGAGACGACCCCGTGGACGGTTATCAAGACCGCCCCCGTAATCGGCAAAGGTAGCGGCGTGAAGGAGGTTTGGGTCAAGGCCCTCTACACGTACGTCAATCCGCCGCGGATTTGGTTCTTCTTCCGCTGGGAAGACCCGAGCCACTCTATACAACCGGTACAACCGAAATCGGAACGCGGTACGGTAGGAGCGCCCGGAGGCACCCATCACTATTACTGGTATCAGAAGGGCGGCTTCCCCATCCCGAGCGACGGCTTTACGAATAACCGTCAATGGGAATCGCACGAGGATTGGATCGCGCTGGTGTGGTCGACGTGGTTCTTGCGGAATACTGTGAACGCCAAGCAGCCCGCTGACCCTGAAGGTTACGATTGGCAGTTGGTGGAGACGGTTCCCGGTTTCCAAGCGAAGGGGATAGAGCTCTTGAAGGGGAGCGGGAACGTCGTATACAAGACGCCGAAAGTCGACACCAACAAACCGCCTTATGACCAGGTCGGTTACCCCGGACCAGTCTGTGACCTCTGGTTTTTCAGCGCTTCCAGGTCTAACTACACCGCGGCCGGCGGTTGGCTGGATAACGAGGCGGCGTACCTGTTCGATTGCCGCATAGACAGTAAAGGCTTCAATTACCCGCCGGTAGGGTCGAACGCGAATCCGGAATCGCTCGACGAGTGGCTCACGTTCGACAGCGGCATCGTCGGCGTAACGCGGAACGGCGGGGTCGGCGGGTCTCCCGAACGACAGGCGGTCAGCGACCCGCAATCTAATCCCCCGGGCGCGTACTACATATGGCGCGCGTCGGATACGGCGCCCATATTCGGGCAGGCCGCTCCCTGGATCAAGACGGGCGGCGCCCGCATCCCCGGTTATATGAATCTCCCGGCCTTAGGTTCCGTAGCCGACATAATCTGCCGCTGCCAGTGGCAGCAGCCCAACCGCGAAGCTTACGAGCCGTGGGAAGGTGAACGCACTACCAAAGACCCGCAAAAACAGGCGGAAAGGCTAAAGAAAAACGTCTACGGCAAGGATTGGAACTACACGCTCGAGATAATGCGGGATATCGGGAACATAACGAAGATCGACCCGGGAGAGGACGTTCTGCTGGGGCTCTTCAACCCGCACCCGGGCGAGTAAGGGTTGCCCGAGCCGGACATCGTACTTGACGTTAACGCCCCCGCTCGGCGCCGCGCCCGGGCGGGGGCTTTGCCGGAAAGTAAATAAGCGACGGGAGTTGCGTTATGTCCAATATGTGGGCCGCGGTGGTGGAGATAGGCTTTCTGGGCTGGGTCGGGTCCACTATCGGCTTCATCTTCCGCGCCATAAGCAAAGAGAACAAGTTCGTAAGCAGGAAAGCTTTGTTCTGGGGCGTACTCATCGCGGTCTTTTACACGCTCTGGATCGTGGGGCTGGTTAACGCCTAAGCCGTTCTCGATTCCTAAAAAATGACTAAACGAAAGCCGGGTTTATCCCGGCTTTTCGTATAGGCGGCGGCGGCGGCGGCGGCGGCGGTCGTTTCCTTTCGGGTTTATACGACTGGAAAAAGCTCGGCCCCGGGGGAACGTCGGCGTGAGCATCTTCAACCCGGGCGCGGCGTTTGACGTATACGCCTTACCCGGCGGCGATGTTATTTAGCTAAACGCGGTAAAAAATACCTATTCGTGTATAATTTCACTTGCGGCGCGAGGTGTTTTCGCGTATAATAAACGCCCGTTTCGGTAACCGTTCTTTGCTGGCCCAATTAAAATTAGGAGAGGCTATGGTCGAAATAAAAGAGCTTGAAGAGACAAGCCGCAAGATCCGGCGCGACATAATGGTCATGCTCGCCGAGGCGGGTTCGGGCCATTCCGGCGGGTCGCTCTCGGCGGTCGAGGTCCTGGTCTCGCTCTACTGGGACATCCTGAAGCACGACCCGGAAAACCCGGATTGGGAAGAGCGCGACTGGTTCGTACTGTCCAAGGGCCACGCGTGTCCGGTTTTGTACGCCGTAATGGCCGCCCGGGGGTACTTCCCGCGGAAGACGCTGTGGACGCTGCGTAAGTTGGATTCCATACTACAGGGGCACCCGCACCGCCTGAAAACTCCCGGCGTCGAATTTTCGACCGGGTCGCTAGGGCAGGGTCTTTCGCTCGCCGCCGGCGCGGCTATGGGCCTTAAGCGCCAGGGTATGCCCAACAGCGTTTTCGTCCTGACGGGCGACGGCGAACAGAACGAAGGCTCGATATGGGAGGCCGGCATGACGGCGGCCCACTACCGCCTCGATAACCTGTGCGCCATCTGCGACCGCAACTACCTGATGATCGACGGCAATACCGAGGAGGTTATGGGCCTCGACCCGCTTCCGGAAAAATGGCGGGCGTTCAACTGGCAAGTGATCGAAATTGACGGCCACGACCTCCGGCAGGTGACGTACGCCTACCAACGGTTCCTCCTGGAGAAGAATCGCCCCACTATGGTCATCGCCAATACCATTAAAGGCAAGGGCGTTTCGTTCATGGAGAACCTGGCCGATTGGCACGGGGCGTCGCCGAAGAAGGGCGAGCAGGTGCAGCAAGCGCTCGCCGACCTCGGTTTTAAGGCGCCTTGGGAAGAATACAAGAAGCACGATTTCGATTGGGTTGGCTAGCGATCATTTAATATATCAGTCGAGGAGACGACGATGGGCGGCATACGCGAAGATGCACATTTAGTTGATTACCGTAAGGGCGTCGACATGGTGCCGAGCCGCGACGGCTACGGCCACGGCCTGTTGTGGCTGTGCGAGCACGACGACCGCGTCGTGGTGTGCGACGCCGATTTGGCGAAATCCACCCGGACCGTCTGGGTGCGCGATAAATTCCCCGAGAAATTTGTCGATTTCGGCATCGCCGAGCAGGATATGCTGGCGGAGGCGGGCGGCATGTCGCGGACGGGCCTGGTGCCGTTCGTGACCACGTACGGGATCTTCGTTGCCGGCCGGGCGTGGGACCAGATCCGCACGTCGATCTGCTACGGCGGCTTGAACGTTAAGATCGGCGGGGCGCACGGCGGCATATCGGTGGGGCCTGACGGGCCGACGCACCAATCGCTGGAGGAAATACCGCTGATGCGGGTCCTGCCCGGTATGACGTTAATCGTACCGACGGACGCTATTGAGGCGCAGAAGGCGACGATATGGGCCGCTTCGCATGAGGGGCCGGTATACTTGCGTTTCGGCCGCGAGGGGGTGCCGGTCATCACGACGGAGGAGACGCCCTTTACGGTGGGCCGGGCGGAGGTCTATCGCGACGGCGGCGACGTCGCCATCGTGGCCTGCGGGCCGCTGGTCTACGAGGCGTTGGCGGCCGCCGATAAGCTCGAGAAGGAGGGCGTCGACGCCCGCGTCATAAATTGCCACACCGTGAAACCTCTCGACGTCGATACGCTGCTTACGGCCGCGAAGGAGTGCGGGGCCATCGTAACCGCCGAGGAGGCGCAGGTCTACGGCGGCCTGGGTGGCGCCGTCGCGGAGGTTATTTCCCAACGTCACCCGGTGCCGATGCGAATCGTCGGCATCGAGGACGTGTTCGGCGAATCGGGCAGCCCGCGCGAGTTGCTCGACCGGTACGGCATGAACTCGGGCAATATCGTGGCCAAGGTCAAAGAAGTCCTCGAGATGAAGAAATAATCCGCGAGGCGCAGCGATACCATCACGAAGCCCGGTACCCGCCGGGCTTTTTTTACCTTTTTGGAAATGTCCGGTTCTGATATTATTTAACGGCATGGAGAACGTGGGCGAAGGCGGAAGAGAGATAGCGCGGTCGAGCGGGGAAGCGCCGTTGGTTTCGGTCGTCGTCCCTTGTAGGAACGAGGAGGCTTTTATCGCGAAGGCCGTCGGGTCCGTCCTCGCAAACGAATGGCCGGGTGACCGGTTGGAAGTTCTTGTCGTCGACGGGATGAGCGCCGACGGTACGCGGGATATAATAAAGGAAATCGCAACCCGCGACGCTCGCGTAAGATTAGTCGATAATCCCGATTTATTCGCCGGTAGCGCGATGAAGGTCGGGTTGGCGGCTGCGCGCGGCGACTACGTCGTACGCGTCGACGCCCACGCCGAAATCCCGCCCCAGTACGTCACGACGGGCGTGGGAATCCTTGAGCACCACCCCGAGATATGGGCCGTGGGCGGGCCGGTCGACCGGGTCGCCGCCGGCGAGGAAGGCCGGCTGGTAGCGGCGGTTAATAGCAATATATTCGCGACCGGGAATACGCCGGTTCGCGTAGGCCGCGCCGAGGGGCCGGTCGACGCCGTCTTATATCCCGTATGGCGGCGGGACGTTTTCGACCGGGTGGGGGATTTCGACGAGTCGCTGGTACGCAACCAGGACGACGACTTCCACTATCGCATCCGCGAGGCGGGGGGCGTAATTTACCAAACGCAAAAAATGAGGGCGAAGTACTACGTTCGCGGTTCGGTTCGGCAGCTTTTGCGGCAGTACAACCAATATGCTTTTTGGAAAATGGCCGTGGCGAAGAAGCACGGCCGCTTTATCGATTGGAAGCCGCTCGTGCCGCCGGCGTTCTTTGCGGCTTTAGCCATAACGGCAGCGGGGGGATTCGTTACGCCGTACCTTTGGCTTGTGAGCGGGGCGTTGGCGGCGGCATATATAATAGCGGACGTGGCGGCGTCGGCCGCCGTGGCTGCCAAGACCGGCTTGCGGAATTTTTTCAAGGCTTCGGCGATTTTCCCTGTTTTTCACCTGAGGTACGCGCTGGGGATCGTTGCCGGGATATGGTGCTTTTACGTACGCGGTTTTTCGCCCGCGGAAACCGCGCGGCGCGGTATCTTTAACCGGCTGACGCGTTGAAGGGGCGTCGAGCCGGTAGGCGGCGGTTACACCATTATGGAGTACGCGCTTAAAGAGCTGAAAGAGAGGATAGGCGAAATCCCGGACGAGGCGGGTTGTTACATCTTCAAAGGCCGCGGTAAGCCGATATACGTAGGGAAGGCGAAGTCTTTGCGTAAGAGGTTGAGTCAATACCTTAGCGGCAAAAGGTCGGGCGACCCCAAGGCCGAGGCTATGTTGGAACGCGCTACCGACGTCGAGCTTGTGTTGACCGCCAACGAGACGGAAGCGCTTTTGCTGGAGATGAACCTCATAAATAAGTACCGGCCCAAGTACAACGTCAGCATCCGCGGCTTCCCGCATATAAAAATTACCAAAGAGAGATTCCCGCGCGTTTTCTTGACGCGGGAGCGGCGCGACGAGCGAACGGGTCGCTACGTCGGCCCTTTCACGGACGCGAAGGCCGTCAGGCGGACGGTGGCGTTGACCAACCGCGCCTTCGGCCTGCGGACCTGTAAGTACGACCTCGACCGCAAGCTGCCCCGCCGCCCGTGCCTCGACTACGAGATCGGCATCTGCCTCGGTCCGTGCGCCGGCGCCGTATCGCAGGGGGATTATGCGGCCTTACTCGAGAAGGCGTTAAAATTTATCTCAGGTCGGCGGGCCGGCGTTACGCGGGAACTCGAGCGGAGGATGACGGCCGCGGCGGCGGCCCTCTCGTTCGAGGAAGCCGCGAAATGGCGGGACGTAGTCCGCGGCCTGAACCGCGCCGTCGCCGACCAGTACGCCGTCGCCCGGAAGAATACGAACGCGGACGCCGTGGCCTGCGAAGTCAGGGCGGATAAATTGTACGGTGTCGTGTTGCGGGTTCGCGAGGGCCGGCTCGTGGACCGGGTGGCGGTAACGACCGGTGCGCCCGCCGGCGATGAGCTTGAGCAATTTTTACTAAGCCACTACGGCGCCGGTGCCGAGGTGCCGCCCAAAATAGCCGTAGCGCGAAGTTTCCCGGGGCGGAGCGCGTTGGCGGCGTCGCTGGCGGAGAAGAGGGGCGGGACGGTGAACGTCGTCGTCCCGCGGTGGGGGGAGTATGCCCATCTCGTCGCCGTCGCGGCCAAGAACTTGGAATATTTTATCGAGGCTTCCGAATTGTCCAAGGCTCGGCGGGGCGAGCTGGCGGCGGTTTTCGAGGAATTGGCCGCCGCGACGGCGTCGGCGAGGCCGCCGGGCCGTCTGGAGATGATAGACATATCGAATACCGGGCCGAAGTCGATAGTGGGGAGTTTGGTGGTCTTCGACGGCGGCGTACCGGATAAAAGCGCGTATCGGCGTTACCGTGTGCGGACGGTCACGGGCCAGGATGACCTGGCCGCCGTCGCCGAAATCGCGAAACGGCGCTTCGCGCGCATACGGAGCGGCGACGACAGGCCGCCGGACATCCTCCTGGTAGACGGGGGCCCTAACCAGCTGGTCGCGGCCGCCCGAGCGGTCGGCGAAGCGCGCTTCGAGGGGCAAACGGTTGCGGCCTTCGCCAAGGACCCGGACCGCCTTTACGTTTCCGGGAGCCGCGAGGCCGCGGCCTTAAGCGAGGCGGCGACCTTGTTCCTGGCGCGAGTGCGCGACGAGGCCCACCGCTTCGCCGTTGAATACCACAGGAAAGTACGCGCCCGGGCGGCATCCAGGTCCATACTCGACGACGTCGCGGGGATAGGGCCGGCGCGTAAGAAGGCGCTGCTTAGGCACTTCGGTTCGTTGGAGAAGATTATGGCGGCGTCCGCGGACGAGTTGGCGCGGGCGCCGAAAATGACGACGCGCGCGGCCCGAGCTCTCTTCGATTTTCTACACGGCGCGCGGGAAGGAGAAGCGTGAGCGCGAAAAGGGCAACCGTCGGTTTCGTCGTTCTTTTCTTCGTCGCGGTCGCGGCGCTCGTCGGCTACCGGGTGTTGAACGTCTGGCTACCCCGGCGCGTAGGCGAAGCCATAACGGAACGTTTCGGCGAATACGTTACAATCGGTGAGGTGAGGTACGTCTTCCCGTTGGGCGTCGAAGTCCGCGACGTCGTCTTTGTCAAAAGGCCGCGCTCGTTTGTGAGCGGCGAGGCGTCGCGCGTCCGCGTAAAACTCCGGCCGTTGGCGTTTATATTATTGCGGTTCGACGCCCGCGTGTTGAAGGAAATTACGACCGAAGACTACACGATATACCTCTATCCGTTGAAAGTGCCGCGGCCCAGGTTAATGAAACCGTGGGATAAAGTGGCGGCCGGAACCGGCGAGGCCGCGGCTATCGCCGGCGCCGTTTTACCGTCGCCGGCCGCGCTTGCCGCGGGCGCGCCGCCGGCTCCCGCCGTCGCGAGTGGCGCCGGGGGGGAGAAACCCCGAAAGGCGAAGTTGGTACCTTTCGATTTCTCGTTCGCGGCCCGGCGGGGGCGCGTAGTCTTCCGGGGTGGCGCCGGCGACACCATTATCCTCCGCGACGTCGACGTCGGCGGACGTATCTCAGATGAAGAGGTAGAGGCGTCGCTCAAAGGTAAAACGGCGCGGCAGCGCTCTTTCGAATTCTCCGCGAACCATTCCTTCGTAACCAAGGAGGGCTCGGCGAAGTACCGCGTCGACGCCGTGGAGGCGGTTCATATCCTACCTTGGGTGGGGAAGCCCGGGTACCTGCTCGAGGCGGAGGGCGTTTTGACGTTCGAGGGAACGTTGACGTGGCGCGGCGGTAAGCTCGACCACCGCGCGACGGGCCGGCTAAGCCACGGCCGGCTGGTCCTCGCCCCGGACAACGTCGAAGTACGGCTGGAGGACGTTAACTTCCAGTTCACGCTCCACAACGCTGACTTCACGGTCGACGAGGGCTCGTGCCGGGCCGCGGAGGCGCGGTGGCATTTCGGCGGCCGTGCGTCGAAGCTGGCCGTCGAGGTAACGTTCCGCTCCGAGAATATGACGCTGCAGAACCTCGTGGATATGTTCGTGGGCGAGGTACGCGTCAGCTACGCCGGCGTGGGCGTTGCCGAGCTTCGCATCTTCGGTACCCCCACAAGACCCGAGTTTTATATTCACGTCGAAAGGACGGATAGGTAACAAACTAATATGCAGGGTAATAATAGGCCGCGTAGCGGGGCTTTTTTCGGCATCAAATCGTCGATTTTTAAGCCTTAGATGGCTAAGTTTTTAATGGTTTTTCCCGATTTCCCTTGTTTTTTCCATACCCTTTAGTATAATTTCCGGAAGTAGCTATCGGCTGAGAAAAATGGCTGAGCGAATACTATTACCGGGCGAAGAGCACGAGGTCAAGCTGACGCGGTCGCTGGGCCTCCTGACGGCGACGATGCTGGGCGTGGGCGCGATGATCGGCGCCGGCATCTTCATCCTTTCGGGGTTGGCCGCGGGCACGGCCGGGCCGGCGGCGACCGTCTCGTACGTCATCGTCGGCTTTATGACGCTCTTCACGGCGCTGTCGTACTGCGAATTGGCCGCGGCCATCCCCATAGCCGGCGGCGGGTACACCTTCGTGCACGAGGCCATCGGCGGCTTCACGGCCTTCATCACCGGCTGGGCCATGGTCTTCGGCCTGGTCGTCTCCGCGGCCCTGTACGCCATCGGCTTCGCAGAGCATTTCACTCCCCTCGTAGAGTTGGCGTTGCCATATACTTTAAACCGAGCCGTCGCGGCGGCGGCGGTCATAGTCCTATTGGCGTTGTTAAATATCAAGGGGACGAAAGAGGCGGGGCATACCCAAAACCTCTTCACATTAGGCAAAGTCGCGATTTTGGTCGTATTTGTTATATTGTGTTTCCGGTTCGTAGAATGGGGGCGCTTCGAAAATTTCGCGCCCTTCGGCGCCGCCGGAATTCTTGCTGCGACCTCTCTTATCTATATTTCGTTCTTTGGCTTCGAACAGATTTCGGAAGCGGCGGAGGAGATAAAAAACCCGGAAAAAAACTTGCCCCGCGCCATCTTAATAGCGCTTATCTTGCCGACAATAATATACGTTTTTGTGATATTGGTCTCCGTCGGGATAGTCGATTACGAAATCTTAGGCGCTTCGTCGGCGCCACTTGCGATCATCGCCTCGAAAGTCCTGGGGGAGTACGGCCTACTCTTCGTGTTAATCGCCGGTATTATGTCGACGATCTCGGCGCTAAACGCCGCGGTCCTCTCGACCTCGCGGGTCACGTACGCGGTCGCGCGAGACGGCTTTATGCCCGGCTTTTTGGCTCGGGTAAGCGCCCGCTTTCGGACGCCGCACTGGGCGATTGCGGTTGCGGCCGGTTTGGCGATAATAATTGCCGTGATGGGCGAAGTACGGTTCGTCGCCCACTTAACGAACTTCTGTCTGCTTTTCGCGCTTATAATCATTAATTATTCGGTAATAATGCTAAGGCGGCGCCGCCCGGAACTTAAACGTCCTTTCCGCTTACCCTTCGGCTACTTGATACCGGCCTTAGGCATCGCGTCCAACTTTCTTATGTTGCTCTTCATGGAGTGGAACACTTACCTTTTGGGCGCCTGTTATCTGGCCGCCGGAGGGTTGGTTTATTTAGCGTACTCGAAGGGTGCCAAACGTACGCTCGAGCGCGGGCGCGTTATACGGTACTTAATGGTTAAGCAAGCCCGTAAGGAGTATAAGATATTAGTTCCGATCGCGAACCCGGACACGATGAAGTCGTTGGTGACGGTTGCCGCGGCCATCGCGAAGAAGTTCGACGGCGAGATATTGCTGCTTTCGGTAGTCGAAGTACCGTATTACGTACCGCTGGAGCGCGGCGTGGCTCGAGCCGGCGATTACCGCCCCCAACTTACTTTGGCCGAGAAGATATGCGAACGCGAGGGCGTCGCCGACGTTAAGCGGATGATAAAGATATCTCACCGCCTCTCGCACGGCATTTTGGAGACGGCGCGCGAGGAGAATTGTAACTTCATCGTAATGGGACGGGTCAGCCGGCGGACCCTGGGCGATAGGTTGTTGGCCACCGTTATCGACGCCGTGCTCGAGCACGCGCCTTGCGACGTGGCCGTTGTAAGGCCGGGCGCCGACGATTTGACGGACGTGGGCCGCATACTGGTCGCGGTTTCCGGCAGCTCCAACTCCCGTCTCGCCGCGGAGCTGGCGCCCGCGTTCGCCGACCGTTTCGACGCCAAATTACGCGTCGTAACCGTATCCGGGGCAACCGACGAATTCGGCACTCCGCGATATAGCGCGAGGAACCTGTTGGACGAAGTCGTTTGCGAAGTGGAGTGCCGACGTGGTTTCGAACGAGGCGTGCTCCACGGCGAAGAAGTAACTGAAGCGTTAATGGCGGAGATACGGCCGAAAGACCTGGTCGTGTTGGGCGCGCGCAAGGGCGGCGCGTGGGAACAGCTGCTGTTTAAATCGGTCCCGGAGGAGATATCCGAGCGGGTGGATAACACAGTTCTGATAATAAAGAAATTCACGCCCGTACGGCGGGGCCGGCTCGAGCGCCTTCTGTCGGGCACGGCGGCGCCTTAAATTTGGATATGCGCGAATTTTTCGAACAAACGGTAGTGGAACCGTTTCTCAATACGGTGAAGGCCATAGCCGGATATCTACCGGTATTGTTGGTCGCGGCGGCGGTTTTCGCCGCGGGCCTGCTTTTGGCGTACTTGTTGTCGCGGCTCGCGCGCCGCGTTTTCCTTGCGCTGCCGATAGAAAAGGGCGCCGCGAGGTTGGGCTTCGGCGCGCTTGCCAAGGGGGATATTAAACACTCGGCCGCCGAAATTTTCCGGCGCGTTATTTGGTGGGTCGTCGTACTCTTATTCTTGGATTTTTGTGCTGAGCTCTTGGGGTTCACGCTGCTCACACGCGTATTCGACTTCCTAATACTCTATCTACCCCGTATCCTCTTAGCGGCGGCGATACTGTTCGTAGCCCACATCGCCGGGTCGTTCTTGGGGGGGCTCGCCCGGGTATGGGCAACCAAGGCGGAGGGGTTAAACGCCGCGGCCATAGGTAAGGCCGTTCGTTATGGCATCCTGTTCGTAGGCGCCGTGATGGCGATGGAAAAGCTGTACTTAACGACGACGTTCCTCATAGCCGTGTTCATTATCATTTTTGGTGCGGTTATGCTTGCCGCGGCGATCGCGTTCGGCAACGCCTTCGCGGGGCCGGCTAAGGACTTGGTAGGCCGGTGGTTAGAAAAGCGCCACGCGCGTGAAGGCGAAAACCGCAACGGGCGGGGTTAACTTAAATCGGTAGAGGGTAAAAATTTAACCGAGGAGGTAGTCGGGCCCGTACGTACTCGGCTGCGCGGCTGCGACCGCGAAGTCGGAATTACGGTGCGCGGGGGCTTGCGTTAAGTAAAGAAGTATATCATTACTATCTTAGTAATATATGTTTGTATAACAGGCATATCACGTTTTTACTTGCATCCTAGGCGGTTTTGGTGTAGAATTTTTTACAAGGAGATAAGTTGGCAAAAAGGCGTGCTCCTATCGTTGTAGCGCCCAACGCAAATGGAAGGAAGGAGGTGAAGTACTTTGCGTTACTTAGTCGTTTTATTAGCGCTAGCGCTCGTCGTTCCCGCGGCGTTGGCGAAGACGCTGCAATCCGCTTACGATGAAGCCGGCCCCGGTGAGGGATACGATAAGCTTCTCGTCCTCGATACCAACGTAACGTACACCGGCGGTTTAGGTGTGGTGCAAGGAAAGAAGTCGTGCATCCGCGGTAACGGCGCGCTCTGCGACCTCGAAGGCAGCCAGATATTCCTTTCTCAACCCGGCACCCTATGCGACGTGACGGGTTGCTGCTTCGTAGACGGCAGCTACTTGGGAGCGATCTACGTCTCGGACGGTGCCAGCGCTAACGTCGACGGGAATACGATTTGCAAAAGTGGTACCGGCGTCTACGTATGGATGAACGCGATCGCAACCGTCAAGAATAACATCATCTTTAAGAATACGAAGGCCGGCGCGCCGATGTACGGCATCGCGAAGCACCAGAGTACTACCAGCTTGAACATCCTCTACAACGACGTCGAATCTAACTACGGCGGCAACTACATGTATTTCTGCCCGGGTTGAGGCGGCGGTTCATGGTACAGTTTTGTACCGACCCCCGGCACAAAAGAAATCCACGCAGACCCGTTATTCGAAGACTTCGAGAATAACGACTTCGGTTTAACCGCGACTTCCCCTTGTAGGGGCGCTGGCGAAGGCGGCAAGGATATGGGCGGGAGGCCGTACGCGACGGCTATAACGCCGACGTCCTTCGGCAAGGTAAAGGCGTTGTTCGAATAGGAACGCCGATTGCTCCGGAGCTATAAAGAGGGCGCAAGCCCTCTTTTTTTACGGCTTCGACGCGTCAAATTATCTTGTTTTTAAAGGGCCAAAATGTTATATTTCCGGAAAATTCAAGTTAGCTAGCCTTTCGCAGCAGTTATATAAAGCGTGACAGAAAAAGGCGAGAATCGTGGTGACCGCGGCCGGCAGTTGATTCGGAACGCGGCGATCGTTATTAACCTTGTTTGGACTTTTATGGCGGTTATATTTGGGGGGTTCTTCGCGGGATATTTCTTAGATAAATGGCTTGGAACCTCGCCTGCACTGACGCTCTTATTCAGCTTTTTTAGCATAGCCGCGGCTGCGTATTTGATAATACGCGAAACTTCTCGCTTACTCAAATGAGCGAACGCCGCGAAGTATATCACCCGGTCGGTTTTTACGTCGGCTTAGCCGCTACCGTCGCCCTGGCCGTCTTAGTCGCCGCGATATGCGGCGGCGGCGAATGGGTACGGGGAGCTTTATTAGGGGGCGGAGCCGTAGCGGCCGATTTCTATTTGCTGACTTTTTTCGCTGTCGCCTGGTTGGATGGAGCACGCCGGGGCGGCCGCGGGCCCGTAATTGCCGGCATCGCGGCGCTGAGCGCTAAGGCGTTATTGCCCCCGGTAGCGGTTTGGGCGCTCGTGCGGGGCAACGTGGTTTCACCGTACGCCGTAGCGTTGGGGGCGCTCGTGGTAGCGACGGCCGCGCCCGCGCTCCTTTCACTTTATTATTTGCGCGGAACTTACCGGCTACCCGATAAGTTATGGAAGAGTTAAAAGTAGGCTTGGAATGGGGTCTACCGCTGCCGGGGTTGGACGCGCACGCGGCCGTTATCGCGACGAACGCTATCCTCGTGGCCGTCGTCGTACTCGTAGCGTTTTACGTTATCTGCCGCTCGGCGAAGTTAAAACCCAGCGTTCCGCAATTCATGTTGGAAGCGGCGGCGGCGGTGGGCGAGAATTTCCTCCGGGAAATCGGCGGCCCGAAGATCGTAAAGTACCTGCCGTTTTGTTTGGCCTTATTTATTTATATATTGTTCGCTAACCTGGCGGGGATGGTTCCCGGCTTCGTTTCGCCGACGAGTAACGTGAACGTGAACGCGGCCATGGCGTTGTGCGTCTTCGTTATGACGTTTTACGTCGGCATAAAGGAGCTCGGGCTAAAAAACTATTTCCGGCATAAAATGGGGCCGATTTTAGCGATAGGGCCCGTATTCCTGCTCCTGGAGACGTTCACCGAAATATTCAGGCCGTTGTCGCTAACGCTGCGTCTTTTCGGTAACATTCGGGGCGAAGACATTTTCGTAATCGTCCTCAACAACCTGGTAGTCGGCGCCGACCAGTTGTTCCCGTTCCTCAAGCTCGACGGCGGCCACGTACAATATGCAACGGCGCAGCTGGCCATGCCTTTCGTGTATTTCCTTATGGCCTTAACCAGCTTTTTACAAGCGTTTATCTTCGCCTTCCTGTCTATCCTTTATTTCGGCGCGGCCGTAGGGTGGGGGGAAGAGGAGTACTGACGGCGTCTGGCCGTTGAATAAACGAGAGGTCGAGGAGGCTCAAGAGATGGGTTTAAAAGCGTGGATTCTGGTCGGGTTGTGTTTGTGGGTATTCGCCGTGGGCGCGGCCTACGCCGCGGAAGAGAAACCCGCGACGCCGGCTAAGGCGGACAGCGTTGCCGAGACCGCGACGAAGGGACTTTCCAACGTACTTATGTTCGCCGTCGCCGGGATGGCGTTTGCGGCCGTCGGCGCCGCGTTCGCCCAGGCCATAACCGCGGCGGCCGCCCTTCACGGCATAGCTCGCCAACCGGAAGCGTCGGGCAAGTTATTGGTCCCGATGATATTGGCGATAGTCTTCATCGAAACGCTTGCCATCTACACGTTGGTTGTGGCATTGTTGCTCATATTCTCGAATCCGTTAAAGGGACTGCTCGGTTAAGCGGCGTGTGCTCGAGTTAAACGTAAACTTGTTCCTCTACCAACTCGGCGTTTTCATCATATTCGCCGTAGTCGTCGCGGTTATATACAAGGCGCTGCTCGCGCCGGTCCTCCGCGAAAGGCGCGAGCGTATCGAGGGTGATATGGCGCGCGCCGCGAGTGCCCGAGCCGAAGCCGACTCCCTCAAGTCGAGGTACGAGGAGAAGATGGCCCAGGTGGGCGATGAGGCTTCCGCTATACTCAAACGGGTTAACGAAGAAGCCGGCCGCCACCGCGAGGACCTTCTGGCGCAGACGCGCCGCCAGGCCGACGCCCTAATGCAAAAGGCGGAGGAACTTATCGCCATCGAGGAGGCGCGGGCGGTGGAGAGGATCAGGGGCGAGATGGCCGATTTGGCCGTCGCCATCGCCGGCCGGGTTCTCGAGGAGACCAGGACTACGACGCGCGAGCGGAAGCTCGCTGAGAAGTTTTTAGCCGAGATGGAAAGCCGTAAGGCTTTCGATAAACCGCTGGAATCGTAGGCGCGAGATGCGAGATTCGGTAATCGCGCGGCGCTACGCCCGGGCGTTCTATAAGCTCAGCTTCGCCCAAGGTAAAGTAGCCGAAGTTTTGAAGGCCTTGGCCGCCTTCGCCGAGTTATTCGTCGAGCGCGCCGAGATTAGGGAGTTCCTGGCGCACCCCGCGATCCCGTTCGAGGCCAAGGTGAAATTGATAAAGGAGCTGACGGCCTTCGAGATTACCGGGGATTTCGTACAGTTCCTTATCGAAAAAGGTCGCCTATCTCTCCTGCCGGCCGTTTACGAAGATTTTTTGCGGATATACCGTCGCGACGCGGGGATAGTGGCGGCGGAGGTGACGTCGGCCGTACCCCTGGGCGAGGATTTGCGGGAGCGGCTGGGGACCGCGCTCGCGCGGCTTACGGGGAAGCGCGTCGAAATCGAAACCGTCGTTGACGAGGCGGTAGTGGGCGGTTTGAAATTGACCGTCGGCGACCACGTCATCGACGGTACGTTGGCGTCTCGTTTGGAGGATATGCGGGAGTCGATAGCCGGCGTGGCCGTCGGCTTCGAGGAGCGCTCCTATGAAGATAAGTCCCGACGAGATAAGCGAAATACTTAAAACCGAGATCGCCCGCTACCGCAAGGAACTCGACGTCACGACGACCGGGATCGTGACGAGCGTCGGCGACGGCATCGCCCACGTCTACGGCCTCTCCGACGCGATGTACAACGAAATGATACTCTTCAGCGGGGGCGTCTACGGCATCGCCATGAACCTCGAGGAGACTACGGTGGGGGTCGTGGTCTTGGGGGACGACCGCGCCATAAAGGAGGGCGACGTCGCGCGCACCACGCGCAGGATCCTGGAGGTCCCGGTGGGGGAGGCGTTGTTGGGCCGGGTCGTAACTCCGGTAGGCGACCCGCTCGACGGCCGGGGGGCCGTTCCGCGGGATAAAACCCTACCCCTGGAGGGAAAAACCCCGAGCGTCGTCCAACGCTGGCCGGTCAACCAGCCGCTGCAGACGGGCTTAAAGGCTATCGACGCCATAACGCCCATCGGGCGGGGGCAGCGCGAGCTTATCCTCGGCGACCGGGGCATAGGGAAGACGGCCATATGCGTCGACGCCATCATTAATCAGCGGGATACCGACGTCGTCTGCGTTTACGTAGCCATAGGACAGAGAAATTCCACCGTCGCCAAAGTCGTAAAGACGTTCGAGGAGTACGACGCGATGTCCTATACGACGGTGGTCCACGCCGGCGCGTCGGACCCGGCGCCGTTGCAATACATAGCGCCGTACGCCGGGTGCGCGATGGGGGAGTACTTCCGCGATAACGGCGGCCACGCGCTCGTCGTGTACGACGACCTCTCGAAGCACGCCTGGGCTTACCGTCAGCTGTCGCTGCTTTTGAGAAGGCCCCCGGGCCGCGAGGCGTACCCGGGTGACATCTTCTATCTTCACGCGCGCCTGCTCGAGCGTGCGGCGAAATTATCCGACGAGATGGGCGGGGGGTCCCTTACCGCGTTACCCATAATAGAGACGCAGGCGGGCGACCTCTCTACGTACATCCCGACGAACGTCATCTCTATTACGGACGGCCAGATATACCTCGAGGACGGCCTTTTCTACGCCGGGATAAGGCCGGCTATAAACGCGGGTCTTTCGGTGTCGCGCGTAGGCGGCAAAGCGCAAAATAAGGCGATGACGAAAGTAGCCGGTATGTTGCGCCTCGACTTGGCCCAATATCGCGAGCTCGAGAAGTTCGTCCAATTCGGAACCGAGCTGGACAAAGTGACCCAAGACCAGATCCGCCGGGGAGACCGCCTGGTGGAAATTCTTAAGCAAGACCAATATTCGCCCATGCCGGTCGACGAACAGGTTCTGATTATCAACGCCGCGGTTTCCGGCGCGCTCGATGACGTCCCGTTGGACTCCGTTCGGGAGTGCGCCGGTAAATTCCTCGAGTACATGAGTACCGTCCGTCCGGACTATGGCCGGCGCATAAGGGAGACCGGCGATTTACCGGACGATGTACACGAGAAACTCAACGAAGATACCGCGACGTTTATATCGGGCTTTCTGAAAAAGAAAGGCGTATCCGTCGAGAGCGAAGAGGCTTCGGGACCGGACGAAGCTTAAATTATGCCTCGAGCCGTTGTAATACTCGCGACCGTTGCGGTCACTTTTTTATCGGCGTCTTGTTTAGAAGTCGTCGACGTTGGCCAGCCTTTGGAGGTGGACGCGGGCTCGACGTTCGAGGTGGTGTTGCTGGTGCGCGCCGCCGCCCCGGCTCGCGCCCGGGGTCCGGTGTTCGGCGTTTTGGCGGTATCGCTGCCGGAAGGCGCCGTCGCGAAGGAGGGCTCTTTCCGCGGCGCGGCCCAAGGGAAACTTCGGCGTTTGGAAGGCGTCGGCGCCGCCCCGCCGAGCGAGCGGCCCGGTTACGGGTGGACCTTTTTCCGCACCCGCGACCAATACGAACCGTCGAAACTCGCGGCCGGCGTTTTCGACGTTAGGCTGAAGGTCAAAGCGGAAACCGCGCCCGGCGATTACCGCTTCACGTACGCGGCCGCCGCCGTACCGACGGCTCGAGGCGGCGGGCCGAACCTCTCCCGGCTCGAGTGGCCGGAAGCGACCTTGGCGAGGTGGGTAACGGTTAAATAATGGCGACGCTTCGGGCCGTACGACGGCGCATAGCTTCCGTCGAGAAGATACGCGAGATAACCGCGGCCATGAAAACCGTTTCCGCGGTGAAGGTCAGGAACGCGCAAGCTGCGTTAATGGCGATGAGGCCGTACGCGGCGCACCTGGCCGAGATTATCGCGCACGTGGCCACCTGCGGCGAGCCGGTTTACCACCCACTGTTGGCGGACCGGGGCGATGAGAACGCTATCCTCGTAGTCGTAACTTCCGACCGGGGGTTGTGCGGGTCCTTTAATTCCAACGTCATCAGACGCGCGCTGGCTTATCAGGAAGAACATAGGGCGCGTTACGGCCGATACGCCGACATGATTTGCGTCGGCAAGAAAGGGTACGATTTCTTTCGCCGAAAAAAGTTTACTATACTGGAGAGTTATATCGGGTTTTTCCGCGGGATAACGTACGACGACGCCCGGGCCATAGGTCGAACCGCGACGGCGGCGTTCCTCGCCCGGGACGTCGACCGCGTCGATTTTTTGTACCACCATTACTTTTCGGCGGGGACGCAGGTGGTTAGCGAGCGGGCGGTGCTGCCGATCCGGTTGGAGGAGATGCTCTTACCGCAAGAGGCCGCCGGGGCACCGGGAGACGCCGCGCGGAAAGGGTGCCCGTTTTTGGAGTATATATTCGAACCGGATAGCGAGACTATCCTCAACGAGCTGTTGCCGCTTTACGTAAGCGTCCAGGTTTGGCGTATCCTGCAGGAGCATACGAGCTCGGAGCACGGCGCGCGTATGATGGCGATGGAGGCCGCGACGCGAAACTGCGGGGATATGCTCGGGGCGCTAACCCTCGACTACAACAAGGCGCGTCAAGCCGGGATTACCAAGGAGCTTATCGAGGTTACGTCGGTCGCGGAAAGTCTACGCTAGGAAACCGGCGTGATGGGGTTTTAGTAACATGGTCGTGAAATTCCGTGCGTACCATAACGGCGAGCTCCGGTGCGCCGAGGCCGAGCGAGACGATATATTCGCCATCGGCGACACGCCGGCGGAGTTGATGAAGAACGTCGACGTCGTGGCCCGCGTCCGCTTCAGCGGCTGTTTGGCGCCGGGGGACGTTCTCCATATCTTATGGGCGACCGAAGCCGGCGCCGCCGAGTAATGGGGGGCGGTGGATTGGCGGGGCGAGTAGGGCGTCGTTTGCTGGCGGGCGCCGTTTGGTTTTCGTGCTGGACGCCGACGCTCGCGCGGGCCACCGCCGTAGCCGGCGAAGTATACGACGTGCGTACGGGGACCGTCGTGGCAGGCGCGAGGGTCGCTTTGGGGGGCGAGGCCGCCACCGCGGGCCGGGACGGCCTTTTTAAACTGGTCGCCGCGCCGAGGAAACCGTCGCATATCGTCGCGACGGCGCCCGGGTACGCCGTTACCGTTATTGAATACCTCCCCGTAGCGCCGGCCCCGCGGGAAATTTGGCGCAACGTCCCGCTTATGCCGAAAGCTACTGCGGGCCGGTACGACGGCGACTTCGTTGACCTTTTTTTCGATAACGCGTCGTTGGAGGAAATGGGCGACGGCTACCTTACGGTTCGCCGGTTTGAAGGGCTGCCTTTGCGGATAGGTATTACCGGCGGGGGCCCGGGCGAGAAGGCCGACGTCGTCCAAAGGATGGAGCTTTTGAACGAGCGGTGGGGTTTGAGCATTTTGGGAGTATCCGACGAGGGAGAACCTTCTATAGATTTGAGGTTCGTTAGCGGTGACGAAACCGTTTCGTTCGGATATAGCGCCGGGCATCCCGCAGCTACGTTTCCGGAGGGTACGACGGCCGAGAATTTAGACCTGGCAGAGGCGTTTTTGCGACGCGTTGTACTAACAGGGCAGCTCGAAGGTATAGAAGTAACGGCGGAGGAGTTACGGGCGGATATACCGGTGGCCGAGGATTTAAACGCCGTCGTAGAAATAATTTACCGGGAGCCGGGCGATTTTAACTACGCGATCTTCAAAAGGCGGCCGCCGGCGCGGTTCTCGATTTTGACGGATTTGTATCTGGGGGTCGGCGGTTACAAGCGACACGGCGTCGCGGACGGCGAAGGTCGGCCGGTCGATTTCCCGGTGGAGTATCAACTGGGGCAAATTACCGTAGCAGGGGGAGGCGCTTATCGCGGCGTTTGGGCTAAAGCCGGCCTTTGGTTCGCCGGGATATGGGACGTCAACGCGGAGGAGTTGTTCGCTCCCGCCGCAGGGCCTACGGAGAGGGTATTACGTCGCAACTTCAGTACGTATTACCGCGGCGGGGTTTGGCTCGAGCCGGCACCGGGTATTAGGCTGGCGCCGCTCGCGGGTTACAGAACGTTGTCCGTGCGGGGGAAGTTTAAAGGGGCGGAAGACAACGCCGCCGCCACAGCGCCTTTGGATGTAGACTATACGACTCGTTACGACGGCTTCGAATTAGGTTTGGGCAGCGACGTCGCTTTCGGTTGGTATAATTTAGGCCTCTTCGGCGAATACGCGCGGGTCTTCGCTAACCGGCCTTTTAATTTGGCCGAATTCGGCTTCGGCGCGGCCAGCCGCGTCGGCATGGGTACGTTTGCGTACGTCCGTTTCTACTGGGGCGAAACTTTAAAGTATACCTTCGGCGGTTTGGCGATGAGGTTAGCGGTACCCTTATAAAGGAGGCCCGGCACGAGGTTAAGTTTGCGATGACCGGCAGAGCGGAAGGTAAAATAATCCAAATTATCGGGCCCGTCGTGGACGTGGAATTCGACGCGGATACTCTCCCGCCGATCCGCAACGCGATAGAAATACCGCGGCGCGAAGGCGGCGTCCTTACCGCGGAAATCGAACAGGCGTTGGGCGAGAACCAGGTCCGCTGCATTGCATTAGGACCGGTCGATGGCCTGGTCCGCGGCGACGCCGCGTACGACACGGGCGGCCCAATAACGGTACCGGTAGGACCGGGCACGCTGGGGCGGCTTATGGACGTCGTCGGCGAGCCCATCGACGGCCTCGGGCCCTTAGAGGCCGACGAGAAGTTGCCGATCCACAGGCCGATACCGCCTCTGACCGAACAGGATACCAGGTCCGAGATGCTCGAGACCGGTATTAAGGTCATAGACCTGCTTGAGCCGTTTTCCAAAGGGGGCAAGACCGGTCTATTCGGCGGCGCCGGCGTGGGCAAGACGGTTATTATTATGGAGATGATCCACAATATCGCGACGGAACACGGCGGGTACTCGGTCTTCGGCGGCGTCGGCGAGCGGACGCGCGAGGGCAACGACCTGTGGTTGGAGATGAAGGAGTCCGGCGTCCTTAACAAGACGGCGATGGTCTTCGGCCAAATGAACGAGCCCCCGGGGGCGCGTTTTCGGGTGGGGCTCACGGCGCTGACGTTGGCGGAATACTTCCGCGACGTCGAAGGTAAAGACGTTTTATTGTTCATCGACAATATCTTCCGATTCGTGCAAGCCGGTTCGGAGGTCTCTACGCTGCTGGGCCGGATGCCGTCGGCGGTGGGGTACCAACCTACGTTGGGTACGGAGATGGGCGAGTTCCAGGAGCGGATTACTTCTACGACGAGGGGTTCCATAACCGCCGTGGAGGCCATCTACGTGCCGGCGGACGACTACACCGACCCGGCGCCGGCCACGACCTTTTCGCATCTCGACGCCGTAACGCAGCTGTCGCGCCAGATATCCGAGCTCGGCCTGTACCCCGCGGTCGACCCGCTCACGTCTACGTCGCGCATCATGGACGCGCGCGTTTTGGGCGAACGCCACTACCTGGCCGCAAGGCGGGTTCAGGAGATATTACAGCGGCATCGTGAATTAATAGATATTATAGCTATTTTGGGTATCGACGAGCTGTCGGACGAGGATAAGGTGGTCGTAAGGCGCGCCCGCCGCATACAGCGTTTCCTCAGCCAACCCATGTTCGTGGCGGAAGCTTTTACGGGAAGGCCCGGTTGCTACGTTAAATTGGAAGATACGATCGAAGGTTTCGAGAAATTAACCGCCGGCGAGTTCGACGAGCTCCCCGAGCAGGCTTTCTTTTTGGTCGGAACCATCGACGAGGCCGTAGACCGGGCGAAGAAGCTTTCAAGCGGGCGGGCGTAAAAAAGGTGGGGGCGGCGTTTGAAGGGGAAAATAGTTAAAGTCAGGTCCGCTATGGCGACGGAGCTCGACGACGTCGCGGCTTTCTGCGCCGGTAGGGGGAAGGACCCGAAGACGCGCGAGATTAAGCGACGGCGCCGCTACTGGCTTCAGGAAATGGCGCCCCGCGGCCTTAAGGTGCTCCTGGCGCTCGAGCCCCGGCCTCCCCGGTTCGTAGAGGTCGGCGGCGAACGCATAGGCCGCGACGAGTTGACGCTCCTGGCGGACGGTTTGGTGGTGGGGCTTTTGGAATACGTGCCGGTCGAAGAGACGCTGTACCCGGTGGAAGGTCGAGGGTATTTATTCGTAGATTGCCTGTGGGTGATACCGCCGTACGTAGGCCGGGGCGTAGGGCGCGCGCTGATGGACGGCGTTATCCGGCAAGCCCGGGGTAGCGGTAGCGGCGTAGCTACCGTAGCGTGGCGCGGCGCGGCTCTAGCCGACGATTCGCCTTATATGCCGGCGGCGTTTTTCCGCTCGTTCGGCTTCGAAGCCGTGGAGGAGGAAGGAGACCGGGTATTGATGGCCGTGTCGTACGGCGCCCGCGGTAAGCCGACTCTCGTTCCGCCGAGCGCCACGGAAGACGAGGGGATTACGTTCCTGTGTCATCCCAGTTGCCCGGCGAGCCTGTGGGCGGCGGAAGAGGTCCGCGGAATTTCCGACGGGGTCGAAGTTGGTAGAGTAAACATAGTGGAGCTCGAGGGAAAGGAAGGTTCGCGGCGCGTCGGTGCGTTGTTCGGCGTGTGCGTCGACGGCCGCTGTACCGTGAACCGGTTGGCCTTCGCGCGCGACGTAAAAGACGAGTTAAACAGGAGAGAAGCCGATCGCCCTACCGACGGAACTGGACCTTAGCCTGGTGACGCCCATGGCGGTGGAATTCCACGGCCGGGTGACCTCCGTAATCGCTCCCGGTACGGAAGGGTACCTGGGCGTATTGCCGGGTCACATCCCGCTAGTGACGTCTCTCCAACCGGGGACCGTAACGGTCGCCGCGGAAAAGCGGCGGTACAAGTTCGACGTGGGCGCCGGGTATATGGAAATAACGCCGGCCTCGATTATAATAATAGTGGAGTCGGCGACGCCGAAACGCGAGGGGAAATTATAGTGACGACTTCGAATAACGACGGGGTTTTTGCTGAAAAGGTCCGCCGCGCGATGGGCGAATCCGACGTTTTCTTGGCCCACGGCCTGGCCGCGACGGAAGAGAAGATCGCGGAGCTTTTGGGCGCGGATTTACCGTTCATATCGGAGGTACTCCGGTACGCGGCCGGTTCCGGCGGCAAGAGGTTCCGGCCGCGGTTGACGTTGCTTTCGGCGGCTACGGCCGGTATCGAGCAAACTTGCGTCGCCGGCCTCGCCGCCTGTATGGAATGCATCCACTTGGCCACGCTACTGCACGACGACGTAATCGACGAAGCTAAGACGCGGCGCGGCCGGCCGGCTACGCACCGGCGTTTCGGCAATCACCTCTCGATTTTGGGGGGCGACTATATATTGACGCGCGTATTTCAATACCTCGTCAAAGAGGTGAGGAATTGGGAGGTGCTCGGCGTCGCCGTCGCGACGACGAACCGCATGGTGGCCGGGGAGTTCTTGGAGATGTGGCGCCAGGGACGCCTCGACGTCGCGGAAGAAGATTACGTCAAGATGATTACGTTGAAATCCGCGAAATTGTTGGAGGCCTCCTGCCAGGTGGGCGCCATAGCCGCCGGGTACGACGGGTGCGAGTACGGGGCTTTTACCGACTACGGTTTGAATACGGGCATTTCTTTCCAAATAACGGACGATTGCCTCGACCTCGCCGGGAAAGGCGAGTTGTTGGGGAAGGACGGGTTCGCCGACGTTCGTTCCGGGAAGATCACGCTTCCGGTAATTTATGGGTTAGCGTCGCAGCGCGGCCGTGACGTGGGTGCCGCGGTGCAAGCTATATGGGAGGGTGAAACGGCCGAAGAGGAACTCGTGCGTACGTTAAGGGAAGGCGGCGCGTTTGAGAGGTCGCGCGCCGTGGCCCGGGCGTACGCCGAAAAAGGGAAAGATGCCCTCGTGAGCGTACCCTCGGGAGAAGCGCGGGACTTCTTGGCGGCTATGGCCGATTGGACGTGGTGCCGCCAGTACTGATTCCGCAATCCGCTTTGAGAAAAATATTTACTTTTTTATCGTCGCGCCGCTTGGCGGTGTTTTTAACGTTGGCGTTAGGCGTCGTTGCGTTAGTCGGCGCCTTGGTTCCGCAGAATAGGCCGCCCGAGTATTATGAAGCACATTATAAAGAATGGGCTTATAATGTATTGAATACAATAGGGTTAACTGATGTCTTTAAATCGTGGTATTTTATAGGGATTTTAATATTTATCGCCGTAAGTTTGGCCGTTTGTACGGGGCGGCGTGTTTCGGCGGCGTTCGCCGCTTTTAAGGTTCGACCGCCGCGACTTCCATTTGACGAAGGGACGTTTTGCCAAACCGAGATAGGCCCGGAAACGGCGTTTAAGCCGGTTATCGCTGCGCTCCGCCGTTTACCTTTCGATTCGTTTGAGGGCGAAGGTATCTTCTACGGGCGGCGCGGGCGACGTGCGCTAATCGGCGCGCTTTTAATTCACGTCGGCCTGTTGTCCGCTTTGTTGGGAGTTTTACTGGGGGTATTCGGCCGCCGGGACGAAATTTTCGTTTTCGAGGGACAGCGGTTGGCGCTACCCCGTACGTACGGCGAGGGTTTCGAGATAAAGGCCGACGCCGTCGACGTAGCCGCGGACGCGAATACCGGCAAAGTTCTATCGTACCAAACGAAAATAAATTTATTACGTAACGGCGACGAGGTTGCCGCGGGAGAGCTCGAGCTTAACAAGCCGCTTCGTTATCACGGCCTGGCGATATACCAATCCGATAAAGCGTCGGCCGACGCGAAGGGCCTTATACTCGAGGAGCTCGTCCTTAAGAAAGGCGCTGCGGCCGACGACTACGGCGGCGCTAAATTTTCTTGGGAAGTAGGGACCGAAAGCGGCGACGTGACTATGGTCCCGGGCGAAACCGGCGCGCTGGGTACTACCGGCCTGACGCTGCGCTATGTCGAGTACTTCGAGCGTTTTTACGCGTCCGAGGCCGGCGTCGGCGACGACGGCGCTGACTATAACCCGGTGGCGTTCGTCGAAATCGAGAACGTTGAGGGGGAGAAGGCTAAAGGAGTTTTATTTAAATTGTACCCGGAGCGGTCGTTTATTCGAGCCGACGTTCCCGACTTCACCGCGAAATCGGTCCGGGTCGATTACAGCGGCGACGACGGCCCTTGGCGCGCGGCGCGGCGAGAACACATTTTAGCGTCCGGTTCGTACGTCGCGGTCGCCGGCGAAACGATGAGAGTGGTAATGGCGGGAGGGGAAGGCAGCGACCTTAGCCAACGCGCTTTGGAAGGCGTAATCGAACGGCGCGGCGGCGCCGAGGAGCGAATAAAATTCCCATTCGGCGCCGGCGTTACCGTCCGTACGGACGACGGCGATAGAATATTTAGATTTCTGGGGAGTAGGACCGCGCCCGTTACCGCTTTGACGGTTGCCCGCGAACGGGGCCTCGCCTTTTTCTATGCGGCTTGTTTGCTCTTTTCGGCCGGCGTCGTAGCGGCGGCGCTGTTGCGGTACGACGAGTTAGTGGCGTACGTGCGGGGCGGCCGCGTGTACCTGGCCGCGCGCTCGAGCAAGGGCGCCGGCGTGCTCAGGCCGGCCTTCGACGCTTGGGTAGCCGGCGTGAAAGAAAACGTATAAAACGATGCGGGTTAACGTAATATGGGCTTTCGTAATCGCGGTGTCGGTCGCGGCCGCATCGGCCGAGGACGCGGGAAAGGATTTTCCAGGCCGGCTGGAGTTCGTAAAGGGGGCGGATTTAAGCGGGATTTTCGAGGGGGTAGCGGTTAAGGTCGACAGGCCCATGCCCTGGCGCACGTTCGTGCGCGGACGCTATAGGCTCCTTAAAGGGCGGGGCCGCGTCGGGGAAGGGGACCTCGGCGACGACCCGGACGCGGCGGTTTGGCTCGCGATACTGGACCCGGAGTACCGTCGAGACGGCCGCCTGATATTCGTGGAGGGGGGCGACGTACCCGGCGTTGCGGACGATAGGTGGCTGTCCTTGAGGGAGTTCGAGGGCGACGTCATGCCGGGCATCGTACGTAACCCGGAATCCTTCGGCGGCGGCGACGCCGAACGAGCGATTACGGACATCGTTGGTAGGGCTACGGCGTTGCACTGGTTATCGTGGTCCGGTTTGCTCGTCATCCCGGGTTCCGACGTGGCGGGGTGGCGGCCGGTCAACGCAGAAAGTCTGGTTTGGCGGCGCGTCCGCGACCTGAACGAAGCTTACGAAAGACGCGACGCCGCGGCTATGCGGGAGGCGGCCGGGACTTTGGCCGTCGCCTTAAAGAGGCAACCGGGGTACCCGCCGCGGGAGAAGTTATCGCTCGAGAAGTATCTGGATAAATACGCCGTTTTGAAAATCGGTTTCGGCCTATACGCCGCGTCGGCGTTGCTTTTCTTCGTATGGGCTGCACTCGGCAGACGCCGCGTCGCGGACGCCGGCGCTTGGGCGGCGCTGGCGGGGTTCGCTCTCGTGACGGTCGTTTTAGCGGGACGCTCGGTAGTCGCCGGCCACTTACCGGTCGCCGGTACGTACGAGCTTTTATTGCTTTTTTCGTGGAGCGTCGTATTATTCTTCCTCGTTTTCTATTCGAAGACGCGGGGAGCGTTCCTCGGCCTGGTGCTTATGCCGGCGGCCGTGATAGTCGTCGTTGCCGCGTCGTTCTTTCCTTCGGACGTGGAGACGCAACTGGCGCCGGCGCTGCGGTCGGGATGGTTTACGGCGCGCGGTATAATGGTTAGTTTAGGCGAAGGGGCGTTCGCCGTTGGGTTCGCGGCCGCGGCTTTGCGGCTTTTTAGGTCCGGCGCCGCTTCTGAAAGATTCCCTTCCGGGGATGCCCTGGACGGTATCGAGTACCGCGCGATGGCGTTGGGATATCCCTTGTTCGCGGTAGGGGCGTTGGTCGCGGGTGCGATTTGGGCCCAACAAGCCCGCGCGGCATGGTGGAACTGGGAGCGCAGCGACGTGGCTTCGCTGGTCGTCTTCGCCCTCGCGACGGCGTATCTGCACGCTCGGGGCGCGCGCGGTTGGCGGGGGAACGGCGCCGCGGCGTTGGCGGTTTTAACGTTCATCGCGGCGGTATGGGCGCTTTTCGCAGGCGCGGTATTCGCCGGCCGGCCTTCTCACGGCCTTTAATCTATAGGAAGTTTGACGTATGAAGATAAAGAAGAGAAAAGAGAAGCCCATACTGAAGCGGGCCAGGAAGCCGGCCGAGGCGGCGGCCGAAACCCGTTTTAAAAGGATCGTAAAACCCTTCGTCGAGCGGTGGAAGGTTATCGTAGCCGTGGCCGGCGGCGTTGCGGTCGTCGCGGCCGCGATAGGCGGTTACGGCTGGTATCGCCGGGACCGCGAGGTGCGGGCCGCCCGGGCGTACGCCGGCGTCCAGGAGAGGGTAGCGGCAGAAGTCAAGAAGGCCGCGGAGGCCGCGGGCGAGGAGGGGAAGTTGGACGAGGATAAGCTCGCGGCCAAGACGGCGGCCGAACTCGAGAACCTGGTAGAACGCTTCGGCGATACCGGGACCGGCCGGGGCGCGACGTACGAGCTGGCATCCTTGTATTTCGACCGCGGCGAGTACGAGAAGGCGCGCGAGCTGTTCGTTAAAGTCGAGGCGAAGTCGTCGGGTTTGGAGAACGTGCTGGCGGCCATAGGGGCCGCGGATTGCGAGAAGGCGTTGGGTAACTACGACGCGGCCGTCTCCAAATACCGGTTAATATTCGATAATCACCGCGGCGAGTTCCCGTCCGTACCGGTGGCGATGGACTTGGCCGAGTGTTATCGCGCAACCGGGAAGTTGGAAGAGGCCGTAAAGACCTACCGGTACGTCCTCGATTACCACCGCCTTTCGCCGTACGCCGCGGAGGCGGAACGGGAGCTGAGGAAGACCGAGGCCGTGCTCGCGGCGAGGCGCGGACCGCTTTAACGAGCTCGACGGTCGCTACCGCTATCGGCCTCGGCGCCTTTGGATACGGGGCGGTAGGGTTAAGCCCTCGGCCCCGGATATATATTGAGAGTATAGCGTTAAGGGCCGCGCCGTTACGAAGCCGCGGCGTAAAAATTATTTGAGGTCGTTTTCGACGCCGGTTTAAATCGATAAAAAACACCGGCCGCGGCGATGTTGACCCGATGCCGTTCGTCGTTTATAATATTATATTAGAATACTCAGTGCCGGGCGTTTTATAAGTTGACCGGTTCACTGGGTGCTCAGACGGAGTTGCCGTGAATACCACGCACATTTCGGCCAAAGGTCGGCGTCCTTTCATCGGCGGCCAGGCGGTCATCGAGGGTGTGATGTTCCGCTCGCCTCACGCGTACGCCGTCGCGGTGCGAAACCCGGCGGGCGAAATCGTAACGGAAGCCCGGGAGCACGCATCGCTTACTTCTAAGTCGCCTTGGAGGTTGCCGTTTATACGCGGCGCGGTGGCTTTGTACGAATCCCTCGCGTTGGGGTATAAGGCCCTTATGTTTTCCGCGGAAATCGCCGAACCGCGCAAGGAAGGCGAGGAACGGAAGAAGGCTTCCTTCTGGGAAAAAGCGGGCCTCGTGGCGTTTTCGCTGGCGTTCGGCTTGTTGCTCTTCGTCGGCGTCCCGTACGGCGTGGCGTATCTTCTCAAAGGACCGTTAGGCGTCACCGCGGAAGGGTCCGTCGTATTCAACCTCGTAGACGGCCTGTTGCGGGTGGTCGTGTTTTTCGGTTATTTACTGGCGATCTCGATGCTAAAGGACATCAGGAGGATGTTCGCCTATCACGGCGCCGAACACAAGGTCATCAATACGTACGAGCACGGCCGCGAGCCCCGAGCGGAAAACGTCCCGGCGGCGAGCCGTTTCCACCCGCGCTGCGGGACGTCCTTTATAATCGTGTTACTTCTGATATTAATAGTTTTCCATTCCGTCGTCTTCACGCTGCTGCCCGCCGACCTCAACTTTTTGACGAAGTTGCTGGTCCGATTAGCCCTCATAATCCCGATCGCGGGGGTGGCGTACGAGCTGATACGTTTGGGGAGCCGCTTCCCCGATAATAAAATAATAAACTTTTTCCTCTTGCCCGGTATGCTTACCCAATACCTAACCACCCGCGAACCCGACGGCGATATGGTCGAGGTAGCGCTGTCGTCGTTTCGCCGGGTGCGGGAGGAGGAGGACGCCGCCGGAGGGCCGCGCGAAGCGGGGGATTGATTATGGCGAACCTTTTGAAAACGTTGGAAACCGCCGAGGACGAGTTGGCCCAAGTGAACGACAAGCTCGCCGACCCGACGGTAACCTCGGACCACAGACGCCTGGCCGAGTTGGGCCGGCGCCGCCGGGAGCTCGACGACCTCGTAGCCGCGGGTAGGCGGGTCCGCGACCTCGAGCGCGAGATCGCCGATACCCGGGCCATAATGGAGGGCGACGACGACCCGGCGATGAAGGACCTCGCCCGGGCCGAGCTCGAGAGGTTGAAAACCACCCACGACGAAGCCGAACAGAGTTTCCGGTTGCTCCTTCTGCCCACGGACCCGAACGACGAGCGAAACGTCATCGTCGAGATACGCGCCGGAACCGGCGGCGATGAATCGGCGTTGTTCGCGACGGACCTTTTCAAGATGTACCAGCGGTACGCCGAGCGAGCCCGGTGGCGGGTCGACGTAATGAACTCGCACCCGACCGGTATAGGCGGGTTTAAAGAGATAATATTCGGCGTGGAAGGCCGCGGCGCGTACTCGCGTTTGAAGTACGAATCCGGCGTACACCGCGTCCAACGGGTGCCGGAGACCGAGAGCCAGGGCCGCATCCACACTTCCGCGGTTACGGTGGCGGTCCTGCCGGAAGCGGACGAAGTGGATGCCGACGTCGCGCCCGAGGACTTACGCGTCGACGTCTTCCGTTCTACCGGCCCGGGCGGCCAGGGCGTAAATACCACCGATTCCGCGGTCCGCATTACGCACCTCCCGACCGGGGTGGTCGTAACCTGCCAGGACGAGAGGTCGCAAATTAAGAACCGAGCCAAGGCGATGAAGATTTTGCAAGCCCGGTTGCTCGCGAAAGCGCAGGGGGAGGCCGACGCCGAGCGCGCCGATAAGCGGCGGTCCATGGTGGGGACGGGCGACCGGTCCGAGCGGATCCGCACGTATAATTTCCCCCAGAGCAGGGTGACGGACCACCGCGAAGCGTTAACGCTCTATCGCCTACACGACGTTTTAGACGGCGACTTGGACGAGATAATAGACACGCTGGCCGCGGCCGACCGCGAGAAGATGCTCGCCGCGGCCGAGTAATTATGACGTCGACCTGTCTTAATACCAGCGAGGTAGCCGCCGCGACCGTCGGACGCCTGCGGGAATGGGTCGAGGCGGAGTTGGCGCGGGGGGCCGTACCGTCGCCGCGGAGCGACGCCGTCGCGCTGACGTCGTACGTATGCGGATGGGATGCGGGTGAACTCGCCAAACACGTTCGGGACGCGGTACCGACGGACGCTTTCAAACGGGTGGCTGCTCTTACCGGCCGCCGCGCCGGAGGGGAACCGCTCCAGCTGATAACGGGTGCGGCCCCGTTTTTAGAGTTGAGCTTAGCGGTGGCGCCGGGCGTCTTTATCCCGCGGCCTGAGACCGAAGGCTTGGCCTTGCGGGCCGAAGAGTCCATCGCGGCCGAGGACGCGCCGGTAATAGTGGACCTCTTCGCCGGCGTCGGGCCGGTAGCCGTCCGGCTGGCGCGGCGCCGCCCCGACGCGCGCGTCGTCGCGGTGGAGCTCGATGAGAGGGCGGCGTCGTTGCTCCGGGACAACGCGTCGGCGTACGGCGTACGGGTAGACGTAATAGTCGGCGACGTAAGGGACGAGGGGTTTACGTCGCGGCTCCCGACGGCGGACCTCGTCGTAGCCAACCCGCCGTACGTGGAGACGGCGATTATACCGACGCTGCCGGCGGAAGTGCGCGATTGGGAGCCGCGGGCGGCGCTGGACGGCGGCGACGACGGCCTATTTTTCTATCCGATTATAGCCGCCTTGGCGGCGAAGATTTTGCGCGACGGCGGCGTCGCACTGGTAGAAATAGGCGAAACGCTCGGCGATAGCGTATCCGATATATTCAGTGCGGTCGGCGACGTGGAAGTAGGCCATGACCTCGCCGGCCGGGATAGGTACGTACGCGCGCGCAAGGGGACCGGTATTTAAACTATGCGCCGTTTCATCCAACTGCTCGTTTTCGCGGCCGCGGCGTCGTCGTGGGTCGTCGGTTGTCGACCGGGCGAAAAGAAGCTGGAGCGGGTCGACGTATACACGCAGTACCACGGCGTTACTTTCGTCGAAAAATTTAAAATTTGGGCGACCGGGCCGGACGAACTAGTAAACAGGGATGCTTTTTACGAGCCGGAAAACTATATCTACGACGGCTCGGCCGTCCATTTGACGGCGCTGCGCGGCGAGACCGAGGCTTTCCAGTTAGTAGTAAACGCCGATTACGGCAACGTAAACGACGTCGAAGTGGAGGTAGGGCCGCTGGTCGGGCCCGGCGAAGCGCAGATCGGCGCCGACCGCATTTCGGTTTATTTCGAATACTACCTTAAGGTAGAGACGCCGAGCGACTACCGGGGCCTCGCGGGGGATGTTCCCGACGCGTTGCCGCCCCTAACCCGGCCCTTCGACCTCGCCAAAGCGCAGGCGCAACCGTTATTCGTAGTGGTCGACGTTCCCGGCGACGCGAAAGCGGGGAAATACGCCGGCGACGTAGTGGTCCGGGCAAGGGGCGCCGAAGCGCAGAAGCTGACGTTGGAAGTCGACGTGCTCGCCGAGGCGCTCGAGCCGGCGTCGTTACCTCCCGCGTTGCTCGAGCCGGACTACCGCGCCGTCGCCGCGTGGGAAGAGGGTAAGCCGGAACAGCCGGTTAAAAAAGATAAGTTACAGCCGTATTTGGACTTGTTCTCGAGCCGGGGCGTAACCCCCCTCGACGGCGGATATTCGCAGCGCCGCTTGACGGCGAGCGCGAAGAAAGCCGCCGAGGCCTGGGCGGAAGCGGGCCGGGCGTCCGGCCCTACGGTCTTTTACTTATCGCCCACGGCCGAAGACGCCAGGCCGGACCTCGAGGCAATGGCCGAGGAGTATCAGATACTCTACGACGCGTTCGGCGGTAAAAAACCGGCGGCGCCGGTTATTTGGCCGGCGTTCGAGGGAGGTTCGCCGTCGCCTTTTACGGAAGGGGCGGCCTCGGCGGCGTGGTGGTCCGATTTAGCGAAGGCCGCGTCGGCGTGGCCGGGTAAACCGGTTTTGGCCGCGGCGACGTCGCCGTATCGCGGCGCGCCGGGGGTGTCGCTGTCGGGCGCGGTATCTTACTGGCTGCCCACGTTCCACGACGTGGCGGTTTGCCCGGAGCGTTATCAAAACCTGGCCAAAGGCCAAAAGTACTTCATCCGCGCCGATGGCTCGGGCGGTGACCTCCTTGACGGCCGCCGGGCCGGCGCGCGCCTGATTTCGTGGTACGGCTATCTGTGGGGTGCGGAAGGGGTAGCGGCGCTAGCGCCGCCCCGGGACGCGGTGCGCCCGAATAATCCGTGGTTGGATGACCCTATGGCCGGGACGGCCGCGGCGTTCGGTAATGGCCTCGGGGCGTGGGTTTACCCGGGAACGCCCGCGGGAGCGGAAGGGCCGGTCTCGTCGGTTCGCCTCGAGCTGCTCCGCCAGGGCCTGGAGGATTGGGCGCTTTTCAAAATGGTCGAAAAGAAGCGGGGCCGCGAGTACGTCCGTGAGCGGTTGCAATCGCTATTGCCGTACGCCATAGACGACTTGGCCGACGTTTCCGCCCGCGACCTGGGCAATAACCAGATATTCGAGTTGCGCCGGGCTTTATTGGCGGAGCTGAGCGGCGGCGCGTCTATAGGGCGCCCGGTCAATGTATCGGGCCGCGTCGCAGATGCCGCGGGTAACCCTTTATACCACGCGCGCGTCGGTAGTGGGGATTTCGGCGTGTTCACCGGCGGGGACGGTTCGTACTCGCTGCGGTTCAAAGAAGGCGGGAGTGCTTTACAAGTTTCGGCGTCGGGTTTCAGGGGCGGCGATACGCGCGGGGGCGGCGTTACTCTTTACCGTGGATTAAAAGGCTTATTGCCGGTCTTCGACTTCGAGGCGGGTATCGACGGGGCGTTTTGGCTGAGCGGCGACCAAACCGACGCGCTGGCGGTAGTGGAGGAACGCGACGTCGTGCTCGAAGGCGAGATCGCCCTCGCCGCGGAATTCCCCTGCGGCCGGATAGGCCGGATCGTAAACCTGTACCCCCGACTCAAAGATTTTTCCAAACATCACCGCCTCGAGTTCGCCGCGTACAACCCCAACGATTTTATAGTGGATATATGGCTGCTCCTTTTGGACGACGAGACGCTGGACGTCGACCGTCAGTTCCGGCGTCGTATCTCACTCAGGCCGCGCGCGTGGACGCGCGTCTCGTACCGGATTAAATATTTAGACAAGGCGGGGGAGCCGAAGTTCGACGCCAAACGGGACGGTTCGTACGTAATCAAGACGGCCTACCGCCCCAACCTGGCCGGTATCGTGGGCGTCGGCTTCGAAGCCGACGGCCTGGCGGCGTGCGGCGGTAAAGGAAACGCTAAACCTTATAAGGTACTAATCGACGACGTGAAACTCGTCGCGTTCGAGTAGTACGTCCTCGCGATGCGGGTCATATTAGCAACGAGGAACGTCGGCAAATTGGCGGAAGTGGCGGCGATCGTCGGTTCGGCCGCGGAGGTCGCGGGGTTCGAGGCTTTGGCGGGAACGGAGCTGCCGCCCGAGGAGGGCGCGACGTACGAGCAGAACGCGCTCGCGAAGGGGCGGGCCGTGGCGGCGGCCGCCGGCGTCGCGGCGTTGGCGGACGATTCGGGGTTGGAAGTCGACGCGTTGGACGGAGTGCCCGGCGTACGCTCGAGCCGGTACGCGGGGCCCGCCTGCGACCCGAAAGCCAATAACGAGAAGTTGTTGCGCGAGCTCGACGGCATACCGACGTGTGAAAGGGGGGCGCGGTTCGTTTGCGTCGCGGCGTTGGTAACCCGCGACGGCCGCGAACGGCTCGCCCGGGGCGAGGTCGAGGGGCGGATAGCGGAAGCCCCCCGCGGAACCGGCGGGTTCGGTTACGACCCGCTGTTCATCCCCGCGGGTTACGAACGAACGTTCGCCGAAATGGCGCCCGAAGAGAAGAACGAGATGAGCCACCGGACTAGGGCGTTCCGAGAAATTAAAAAATACCTTAAAGAGATATAACTCGCAGGCAAGCGACGTTAATAAGGGAGGTTCCAATGAAAGCGGTTATACCGGTAGCGGGCCAAGGTACCCGCCTCCGCCCTCACACCTATACCGTCCCGAAGGCGATGCTACACGTCGCCGGGAAGACTATAATCGAATACATCCTGGACGAAATCTCTTCGGTCGAACCCGACGAGTACGTCTTCATTATAGGCTACCTCGGCGACAAGCTCCGTGCTTTCCTCGAGAAGAAAATCCGTAAGCCGGTTAGTTTTGTCGTCCAAAAGGAGACGCTCGGCATCGCCCACGCGCTGCGCGAAAGCCGTGATTACTTGGGAGACGGCCCGGTTCTCATCGTATTGGGCGATACTATTTTTCAGGCCGACCTGGCCAGGATAGTGAAAAAGGGCGTCTCGGCCATCGGCGTGCGGGTCGTGGATGACCCTCGGCGCTTCGGCGTCGTCGTGCTCGACGGCGAACGCGTGATGAAGCTCGTTGAAAAACCGCAGACTCCTATTTCCACGTTGGCTATAGCGGGCGTTTATTACGTGAGCGACCCCGAGCTGTTGGTCAAGAGCCTGGACCGCATCGTGGAGGAAGATATCAAGACGCGGGGCGAGTACCAACTCACCGACGCCCTCCAGTTAATGGTCGACGCCGGCCACGAGATCGAGACTTTTCCCATAGAGGGGTGGTTCGACTGCGGCGAGCCGGGCGCGCTGCTCGAGACTAACAGGGCCCTTTTGGCGCGGGTGGAGGAGGTGCCCAAAAGGCCGGGCTCCATAATTATCCCGCCGGTGTGGATAGACGAGAGCGCGGCCATCCAGAACTCGATAATCGGGCCCAACGTTTCGGTAGCGGGCGGCGCCATAGTGAAGGATTCCATCGTCCGGGACAGCATCGTAAGCGAGTACGCCGCCGTCGAGAACCTCATCCTCCAAAGCTCCATTATAGGCGACCGCGCGACGGCTCAAGGGAGACCGGCATCTCTTAACGTGGGCGACTCGTCTCAGGTTGAATTAACGTAAGTAGACGTTTAAACCCGTCGGCTCTTGTCGCCGTCCAATAGGAAAACCCGCGTTCTAAGCAGGGAAGGGGGACGGGCGAGGTGACCGTCGCAATGGCGAGAGTAGCGCAAAAGAGATTCGTACGATGCGGCTCGGCCGTAGTCGTCCTATTGACGGTCGTCGCGGGCTTGAGTTGCCGCGTTACCGAGAACGAAAGGCACCTGTGGTTGTCTTCTTACCGTATTTATTATCCAGGCGACGACGTCGTCGTAGAACTGCAGAGCCACGGCGTGGACGAGGTCGTTATAGCGGCCTACTCCCTCGACCTCAAGGCCGCGGCCGAGCATCCCGAGCTGGATTTGCATTCCCTTACCGGGATAGACTTCGCCGGCTCCGCCCCCCTGGCGACGTGGAAAGAAAAATTGAACCGCGGGTCCTATTGGGATTACCGGGACGTGAACGTGCCCGTAAAGGAAGAAGGGGCGTACGTTGTGACCGCTTCGGCCGGAGGAGAGGTGGCGGCGGCGCTCGTGGTTATAAACAGAATATCGCTGGTGGTTAAAACCGACAACGACACCCTTATGGTATACGCCGCGGAGCGTATGTCCGGCGAGCCGCTCGAGGGCGTCGAAATACTCACGGTACCCAAAGTAGCGGACGAATTGTATACCGACGCCGACGGTCTGGCGGTCAAGGACGGGATAGTTTTACCGGAGGAAGAATCGAGCTTCCTGGTTCTCGGTCGGAAGGGCAACGGCGTCACGCCGTGCGACTCGTACTTCGGTTATTATTCCCCCGAACGGTACAAGGGTTACACTTATACCGACCGGCCCGTGTACCGGCCTAATCAGATAGTGCGTATGAAGGGGATACTCCGCCACTACGTGGGGGAGGAGTACCGCAACCTTCCGGACGAGAAGGTAACGGTAGAGGTCAACACGCCGTCGGGCGATACGGCCTTCAAGGCGGAGTTGACGACGTCGGCGTTCGGCTCGTTCGCGGCCGAGTTCACGCTGGGCGAGGAGCCGCCGCTGGGTCGGTACTATATCAATACCCGTTTCCGCGACCAGCAATTCTCGTCCTACTTCGACGTCGAGGAATACCGTAAGCCGGAGTACGAGGTGACGGTTACGACGCACAAGGATTACTACCTCGCCGGCGACATATTGACGTTCGACGTTACCGGGCGGTACTACTTCGGCGAACCGGTCGCCCGGGCGGACGTGGATTACGCTATTTATCGCCGGGCGAAATATTATTACGGGTGGCGCTCCTATCGCTACAGCTGGTATTACGACTACGACGATTACTACGACTATTACGGCTGGGAGTACGTTGCCGACGGCGCGGGCCAACTTGACGACGACGGCCATTTCCGCGGAACGTTGGCGGTCGAGGCCGAACTCCCGTACGATTACGATTACCGCGTCGACGCGGTGATGACCGATGCCAGCCGGCGCGAGGTTACGGGGTCGGCTACGGCGCCGGTGTGGCGAGCGGGGTTGGCCCTTAACGTTTATCTGGATAAATATTTTTACGAACCGGGCGACGCGGCCGTTATAACCTTCCAGAGCCGCGACCCCCTCGGTGCGCCGTACCCTGCCGACGTCCTGTTCGAGATTACGACCCAGCAGTGGGAGGAGAGCGGCACCGTCAAACACGGCCGGTGGCTCGAGCAAACCTTAGTAAAGGACGAACTCGGCATAGGTGCGAGCGGGGAAGGGCGCTACCGCTTCGTCCCCGACGAGGTCGGCTACTACACCGTGAAGGCCACGGCCTTCGACGACGCCGGTAACGACGTCGATTATACGGCGACCTTTTACGTCGCCGACGAGAGTTATTACCACTCCTACTACTCGGGCTCGGGCGTAACGCTAACGCTGGACAAGGAATCGTACGCGCCGGGCGACGTCGCGCTCGCGATGGTCCAAACGGATAAGGCCGGCAGCGGCGTGCTTTTGACGGTCGAGGGCGACGAGTTGTATCACGCCCGCGTCGTACGGCCCCAGGGCAATACCGCGCTGGTGGAGATACCGATAGAACGTAGCTTCGCGCCGAACGTTTACCTGAACGCGTATATGGTCGCGGACGATTCGTTCACGAGCGCGCAACGGGACGTCGTCGTACCGCCCGAGGACCGTTTCTTGAGCGTAGAGATAATTCCCGACAAAGATACGTATAAACCGCGGGAACCGGCGACGTTCTCGGTTCGGGCGACGGATTGGCGCGGCGCACCGGTGGCCGCGGAAGTGTCGCTCGGGGTCGCGGACGAATCCGTGTACGCTATCAAGCCCGAGGCGGCCCCGGACATCCGCCAATTCTTCTACGACCGCCGCGGCAACTACGTCTCGAGCAATATGTCGTTCTACTTCTCGTCGTACGGGTACGGTTACGCCGAGACGGGGGCGATGGGCGGCGGCGCGTTAATCGACGAACTGGCTTTCGAAGAAGCGCCGGCCCGGGGCGCGCCGATGGCGAAGAAGGCGGGTAAATCCAAGGACGGCAACGGCTACGTCGAGCCGGTGATACGGGCGTACTTCCCCGACACGGCTTTCTGGGGGCCGCAGCTCGTGACCGACGAGACCGGCGAAGCGACGGTCGATTTCGCGATACCCGATAGCCTGACAACCTGGCGGGCTACGGCGCGCGCGGTAACGACGGATACGCTGGTCGGCGCCGCTACGAAGAAGGTAATCGCGCGCAAGAACCTACTCGTACGCCTCGAGACGCCCCGGACGCTGACGCAGTGGGACGACGTTATAATTTCCGGCGTAGTGCACAACTATTTGCCGTCGGCGCAGCGCGTCAAAGTAGAGCTTCGCGCCGGGCCCGAAATCAAGATTAGGGGCGCGACGGCGAAATACGTAACGATGGCGGCCGGCGGCGAGGCCCGGGTGGATTGGCCTTGCTTCGTCGAGGGCGTCGGCGAGACGACGTTTACGGCGTCGTCGTTGACGCGCGTCGAATCCGACGCGATGGAGCTTAAAGTAGCGATACTGCCGCACGGCCTGGAGTACAACGTGGCGTCGGCGCGCGCGGAGAACGCGACGTTCGCGGAAACGGTTACGGTTCCGGACGACGCCGTAGCGGGGGCGACGGTATTGGAGGTCTCGCTCGCGCCGTCGCTGGCCGGGACGATGCTGGACGCGTTAGCGTACCTCGCCGGCTACCCGTACGGATGCGTCGAGCAGACGATGAGCCGCTTTTTACCGACGGTATACGTCGCCCAGACGCTGCAGAAACTCGGCCTTGAGAACGACGAGCTCGAAGGCGAGTTACCGAAGATGGTCAAGGCCGGCGTCGAGAGGTTGTACAATTTCCAACACGGCGACGGCGGTTGGGGATGGTGGACCGACGACGAGACCCACCCCTTCATGACGGCGTACGTATGCTACGGCCTGCTCAAGGCGCGCGAGGCCGACTTCGACGTACGCGACGACGTGCTGAGCCGCGGCCTGGATTCCTTGGCGGACCAACTGGACGGCGTGAAGAAGGACGAGCGTTCGACGTATCTGTACATGTTGTACGTCTTGGCGGAAGCGGGCCGCGAAGACGGGGAAGCCGAGCTCGTCGACGCCTTTAGGAAACGCGGCGATTACGACCCCTACGAGCTCTCGCTGCTGGCGCTCGCGTTGGCTAAGAGAGCAAAGACGGCCGAAGCGCAAACCGTGGTCGAGGACCTCGACGGGGCGGCCATCAAAGAGGGCGGCTTCGTACACTTCACCGGCATCGGCGAATGGCATTATAGTTGGCAGGACAGCCCCATACAGACGACCGCCACGGCGCTCCGGGCCATCGTCGCGACGCGGGGAACCGACGACGAGAACTTGGAGGGCATCGTACGGTGGCTGTCGCTCAAGCGGCGCGGCAACTACTGGCGCAGCACGCAGGAGACGGCGGCCGTCGTCTTCGCGCTGAGCGATTACCTGGCGGCGACGCGGGAGCTCGAGGGCGACTACGTCGCGCGCGTTATCGTCAACGGCGTCGAGGCGGGCTCGCTGGCCGTCACTCCCGGGAACGTGGCGTCGGCCAAACTGCACCTCTACCTCAAGGATAAGGACGGCGCCGTCAAACCGGGCGCCAACGACGTTCACGTCGAAATCGACGGCGTCGGGAAAGCGTACTATGCGACGTTGTTGACGTATTTCAAACAAGAGGACGAGATCGCGCCCGTCGACGAGGGCTTCGTCGTGAGCCGGAAGTATTACCGCTTGGCCAAAGGGGGCACCGAGGCGCTCGAGGGTATACCGGATATCGTTCGCCCCGGCGACCGGTTCCGCGTTGACGTAACCTTTACCGTCGAGAACCCGATGGAATACGTCATCCTCGAGGACTATTTCGCGTCCGGCTTCGAAGTGGACGAGGACGCGCTGGGGCGCGATTACTACTACGATTGGTATCGGGGCAACTCCCACCGCGAACGTCGCGACGAGAAGATGGCGTTCTTCTTCACCGAGCTCTCGCCCGGCGATTACACCGTCTCGTACGTCGTCCACGCGGAACAACCCGGCAAACACCTGGCGCTGCCGGCCCGGGCGTCGTTGATGTACGCGCCGGAGGTCTGGGGGAGCTCGCGGGAGGCGTCGTTCGACGTGGCGTTGGAGGCGCTCGAGTAGGCGGGTATCCGTTACGAACAAGTAAAGAAGCCGGCTCGCTCGAGCCGGCTTTTATATCGGGGACGTCATTCCAATATGTTAATATCCGCTCGGTGGTCAATAACGCGCCGAAAAACTAGCGGCGAGCCGCGTACGAAGGCGGAGAGGAAATAATGCGGTTGGATTATGCGTTCTGGCCGGACGTCGAGGATTACCTCAAGAAGGACGACCGCTTATTGTTGGCCGCCGGGTCCGTCGAGCAACACGGCCCGGTGGTAGCGACGGGTATCGATTATATAATCGCCGAGGCCGTCGCGGAACGCGCGGCGGAACGGCTCGGCGTCTACGTGGCGCCGCCGCTCTGCTACGGGATGTCGCTGCACCACGCGGCCTTCCCCGGGACGGCGAGCCTAAAACCTTCATCCTATTTCCACATCCTAACCGATTTGTTCGGCTTCCTGGTAGGGCAGGGGTTCAACCGCGTCGTCGTAGTGAACGGCCACGGCGGCAATGTGCCCACGCTCAAGGCCGCCGCCGCCGAGGTCGCGTACGAGCACGACGGCGCCCGCATTTTAATCCAGAACTGGTACGACCCGCCCGAGGTCGCCAAACGCATCGAAGAGGCCTTCGGCGCTAAGGAGGGGAGCCACGTAACCCCCGCGGAGGTCTCGATTTTAATGTATTTACGGCCGGAGCTCGTGGGTGACGTGACGCAGGTGAAGGCGACCGAACCGGGTCTTATTACGTGGCAGGCCGGCCGGCGCGACATCCGGGATAATTACCCTCAAGGCGCGGTCGGCTCGGACCCGAGTTTAGCGTCGCCCGGAGTCGGGAAGGAACTGCTCGAGCTTGCGGTGGACGGCGTCGCGAAGGCCGCGGCGGATTTGTAGCGGCGATTACTTAATGAAAAACCGGCCGGTCGGCCGGTTATTTTTTGGCGAGTACTTTCTTTAAATATTTCCCGGTGAAAGATTTCCTTTTGCGGGCGATTTCTTCCGGCGTGCCGGCCGCGACCAGGTGGCCGCCCTCGTCGCCGCCCTCGGGGCCCAGGTCGATTACGTAGTCGGCGTTCTTGACGACGTCGAGGTTGTGCTCGATGACGATTACGGTGTTGCGGGCGTCGACCAGCCGCTGCAGAACCGCGAGCAATTTCTTCACGTCGTCGAAATGTAGGCCCGTGGTGGGCTCGTCCAGGAAGTAAACGGTCCGGCCGGTGGCGCGCTTGGCGAGTTCGCGGCTGAGCTTTACCCGTTGGGCCTCGCCGCCCGAGAGGGTGGGTGCCGGCTGGCCGAGCTCGACGTAGCCGAGGCCCACGTCATACAGCGTTTGCAATATCTTTTTAATCCTCGGGTGCGCGTCGAAGAAGGCGAGCGCCTCTTCCACCGTCATCGCCAGGACGTCGGCGATGTTCTTGCCCTTATAAGTTACCTCTAAAGTCTCGCGGTTGTACCTTTTCCCTTTGCAAACTTCGCAGGGTATGTATACGTCCGGCAGGAAATGCATCTCGACCTTGATGATGCCGTCGCCGTTGCAGGCGTCGCAGCGGCCGCCGCGGACGTTGAACGAGAACCGGCCCGGTTTGTAACCTCGCGCCCGAGATTCCGGGAGCTCGCCGAAAAGCCGCCTTATGGGGTCGAAGACCTTGGTATAAGTCGCCGGGTTTGACCGGGGGGTCCGGCCTATGGGTTGCTGGTCGATCTCTATTACCTTATCGAGGTGGTCCAGGCCGTCGACGTCGTCGTAGGCGCCGGGGCGCACCGGCGACCGATAGAGGCGTCTTTTGAGAACGCGGTACAACGTCTCGGATATGAGGGAGGATTTACCGGAACCCGAGACGCCGGTGACGCATATAAACGTGCCGAGAGGGAAAGATACGTCGATATCCTTGAGGTTATTGTGGCGGGCTCCCCGGAGGGTAAGCGTCGAGCCGTTGCCGGGCCGGCGGCTGGCGGGCGTCGTGATATACGCGTCGCCGCGGAGGTAGCGGCCTGTTAACGACTTCCTCGATTTCTCGAGGCGGGCGGGCGGGCCGTAAGCGACGACGCGGCCGCCGTGAATGCCGGCGCCCGGGCCGAGGTCGATTACGTGGTCGGCGGCGCGTATCGTTTGCTCGTCGTGCTCGACGACGACGACGGTGTTGCCCAGGTCGCGCAGGGAGCACAGCGTTTTCAGGAGGCGTTCATTGTCGCGTTTGTGGAGGCCGATGGTCGGTTCGTCCAGGATGTAGGTAACGCCGACGAGGCCGGACCCTACTTGCGTCGCGAGGCGGATACGCTGCGCCTCGCCGCCGGAGAGCGTGGGCGCCGCGCGCTCGAGGGTGAGGTATTCCAGGCCGACGTCGGCGAGGAAGCCGAGGCGGGCGACGAGCTCCTTTAAAACTTCTTTCGCGATGACGGCCTTGTTGCCCGCGAGCTCCAGGTCTTTGAAGAAGCGAAGCGCGCCGGCGACGGATAGGCCGCATACGTCGGCGACGTTGTTGCCGCCCACGGTCACGGCCAAGGCCTCCGGCCGCAGGCGGGCGCCGTCGCAAGAGGGGCAGGGGTCCTTGCGGAAGAAGCGGCCGTAATAGAATTCGCGGGCCTCTTCCGATTGCGTGTCGCGGTATAGGCGTTTCAAGCGCGGTATGACGCCTTCTATCTCGTGGACGAACTGGTAGACGCGGCCGTCGCGCTCGTAGCGCATTCGGAACCGCCGGCCTTCGCTGCCGTAAAGCAGGACGTCGCGGACCCGTTCCGGCAATTCCCGCCAGGGAGCGTTCAAATCGAAGCGCAATTGCCGGGCCAGGTTTTCGAGATATTGCCATATGTAGGAGTCGCCGTCCCGTCGGTAAGGAAGGATGGCGCCGTCGTTGAGGGACAGCGTATCGTCCGGCACGACGAGTTCTTCGTCGACCTCGAGCGTGAAGCCCAGGCCGCCGCAGCTCGGGCACATCCCGTACGGGCTGTTGAACGAAAACAGCCGCGGGCTTATTTCGGGGTACGAGATATTACAATCGGGACAGGCGAAATGTTTGCTGAAGACGCGGTCATCGAACCCCTTTTCGTTGAATACTCTGGCGAGCGCCGTGCCTTCGCCGAGCTCGAGCGCGGTCTCGAGCGAATCGGCCAGCCGCCTCGCGAGTTGCTCCTTCATAACCAGGCGGTCGACGACGGCGTGGATGGTGTGCTTCTTGTTCTTGTCCAACTTAATGTCGTCTTCTAACTCGTACTCGCCGCCGTCGACGACGACGCGGGCGAACCCCTCGCGCCGCAGCCGTTCGAATTCGTTTTTGTGTTGGCCCTTGCGGCCTACCACGACCGGCGCCATAAGGTAAAGTTTCGTACCGACCGCGAGCTTGAGCAGCTCGTCCACCATTTGTTCCGGGGCTTGGGCCGCGATGGGTTTGCCGCATTTATAACAGTAGGGGTCGCCGGCGCGGGCGAAGAGGAGGCGGAGGTAGTCGTGGATTTCGGTAACGGTCGCGACCGTCGAGCGCGGGTTCTTACTGGCGGACTTCTGCTCGATGGCTATGGCGGGGGAAAGACCTTCGATGTATTCGACTTCCGGCTTGTCCATCTGGCCGAGGAATTGGCGGGCGTACGCCGAGAGCGATTCCACGTATCGCCGCTGCCCCTCGGCGTACAACGTATCGAAGGCGAGCGTCGATTTGCCGGAGCCCGAGACGCCGGTTATGACGACGAGCTGGTCGCGCGGGATCTTGACGTCGACGTTCTTTAGATTGTGCGCCGCGGCGCCTTTTATGAATATGTATTTCTTTGCGGGCATAAGGTCGTCGTCAAAAAGGGGCATAGGTAACTATGCCCCACGGTTTTAAGGACGTCCGCGCGTCGGCTTTTAAGGGACGGGTATTATGTGCATATCGGCGACGTTGATGTTTTTTTTCTTCTCTCCGGAGCCGACCGAGACGGGTGCGGGATACCAGAGTTTGGTCACCTCGCTGTACCTTCCGTAGTAACCTATCGGGTCCGCGCCCGGCGTGTACGTCGTATCGCCCTTTTCGTCTTTTACCGCGACGATATAATAATTCTTGTCGGGTTCCACGAACAGGATAGTATAGTTCCCCTGGGCGTTCGTCACGGAACCGTTACCGAGCGGCGTCTCGCCGGCCAGCATTTTACCCTCGTCGAGCAGGAGGACAAAAGCGCCCTGCACGTTTTGGCCGTCGTCTTTGACGTTGCCTTCGATACTACCTTTCTCCAGCGCCTCCTCGCACGCGAGCAGCGAGAGGACGGTAGCAACCGCAGCTAGTATTATCCACCATTTTCTCACGGTGACTCCTCCTGTGGTCGGTATTTTACCATAACTTACGTTATCGGACAAGTTGGACGTGCCCTCGGCGGTTAAAGTTTAACGGCGACCTCTTGGTACTTCGCCGGCGGTAAATAACGGCTGGCGACGCGTTTAATTTCCACCGCGGCGAATTTGGGGTCGTCGGCGCCTTTCCAAAAACCTTCCGTCGGGTAAGGTATTTTTCGGAACAGCCGTTTGCGGGCCGCCGGGTCCGTTAAAAGTCCGGCTTCGCCCGCGATGCGGTAATAACCGCGCCACCGACCGCGGTTCACCGGGATACATACTTCGACGTTCGGGTTCTTCTTTATCTGTTTAACTTTGGCGTCGCCGGAGTACGTGCAGAAGTAAATTTTTTTCCCGAGGAGGAAGAACGAAATGGGCCTGAGGGTGGGGCGGCCACGGCCCGCCATCGTCGCGAGGTAACCCGTTTTATTATTTTTGCGTCCGAAGTACTTTTTAAACGTATCGAAATCGGCCATTTTTAACCTCCCGCGTAATCGGGTTTTTACTCCTCGTTAAGGCGCAGGCGGCGTCGCCGCCGTACCCTCGACGGTTAAAGTGGCTTCTGCCTTTTTACCTCCCAACCGGTTTCGGGTCAAAGTCAATAGCTCGTTCGCCGATGCGATTTCGTCGGCCGTAGCGTTTTCGTCGCTCTCGGTCAAGTAGGCCAGCTTTTGGGTGAAGGCGTACGCGGTTTCATAGTCGCCGAGGTCGTACCACAACAGCGCTAAGCGTCTGGTGGGAGCCCTGTACTTCGGCGCAAGCTTTACCGCCGTCTCGAGCGAAGATACCGCTTCTTCGATGCGACCCAATCTTTCCAGGACGACGGCCCGATTGTACCACACGGCCTCGTTCGTGGGCCCGAGCTCGAGAGCCTGGGCGTATTGCTCCAACGCTTTCTCGTACCAACCCTTTCGGCGGTACAACAGGCCCAGGTTGGCGTACGGTTCGTCGTAAGCCGGGGCCAGGGAAATCGCCGCCAGGTAAGACTCGTGGGCGTCGGCGGCCCGCCCCAGCGAATAGTAAGCGACGCCGGCTTCGTTTCGTACCCGGGCGTCGTTTTGGTAGCCGGGGAAGCCGGGATAGTATTCGCGGGCGGTCTCGGCGGATTCGTCGGCCGCTTTTCCCGTACGGCGTTCCTCGGCGCGAGCCGCCGCGGCCCGGGCCGCTTCGGCCGCTGCGATGACCGATGCGGGCGTGCCCAAAGCGACCTCCGCTACCTCGGCCACGTCCGCGTAGCGGGCGGCGGCGTTGCCCTCGGCCATAATTGCGGCCAGTTTCGCCGGGGCGACTTCGCCCGCTTCGACGTCGCGCTTGAGGGGCGTTAAATTATCGAGGGGGCTTTCCTCAGCGGCTTCGGGCGCCGGCGGGATAGCACCCTCGACGGAAAGCCGCGCGTCCTCGCGGCCTACGGCCAAGGCCGCGCCGGGAACTAAAACCGCCGCCGCGGCCGCTAACGTTAGGATACGCATAGCGTATTTTGGCGGAGGAGGGATTCGAACCCACGACGCCGCGGATATGAGCCGCGTGCTCTAACCGACTGAGCTACTCCGCCGACGCGTATAATATAACGATTTGGAGTAGCGTTAGCAAGGTAAAAATGGTTATAGTGAAAACGGCTTGGCGGACGCTTATTACCCAGGGCCGCGTTTTCGCGGGGGTTACGAAACGCTAAGGCCGGCCCGGGGCCGGCCTCGACTAGATACCTGTAGCGGTGTTTGGTTAATACATCCCGCCCATGCCGCCGGGAGGCGCCGAGGGCGTTTTTTCGTCTTCCGGTTTCTCCGTTACCAGCGCCTCGGTAGTCAGCAGTAAACCCGAGATGGAAGCGGCGTGCTGTAGGGCGAGACGGACGACTTTGGTCGGGTCAATAATGCCGGCGTTGACGAGGTTTTCGTACTTGTTCGATTCGGCGTTGAACCCGAAGTTGACGTCGTCGGCGTCCTTTACTTTTTGGACGACGAGCGAACCCTCTTCGCCGGCGTTATCGGCTATTTGGCGGAGCGGCGATTGAAGCGCTTTACCCACTATGTCGGCGCCTATCTTCTCTTCGCCTTTAAGCTTGAGGCCGTCGAGGGCTCCCATGACGCGGATAAAAATAACGCCGCCGCCCGGGACTATACCCTCTTCGACCGCGGCCCGCGTCGCGCTCAAGGCGTCTTCGACCCGGGCTTTTTTCTCCTTCATTTCGGTCTCGGTAGCGGCGCCCACGCTTATCACGGCGACGCCGCCGGCGAGTTTGGCCAGGCGTTCCTGGAGCTTTTCGCGGTCGTAATCCGACGTGGTGTCGTCGATCTGGCGTTTAATTTGCGCGATACGGCCCTTGATGGCGTCGTCCGAGCCGAAGCCGCCCACGATCGTCGTATCGTCCTTATCGATCTTGACCTGCTTCGCCTGGCCCAGGTCCTCCATCTGGATGTTCTCGAGCTTGATGCCCAGGTCTTCGGTTATGGCCCGGCCGTTGGTCAGTATGGCGATGTCCTCGATCATGGCTTTGCGGCGTTCGCCGAACCCGGGGGCTTTGACCGCGGCGCATTTGAGGATGCCGCGGATTTTGTTGACGACGAGCGTCGCCAGCGCTTCGCCCTCGACGTCTTCGGCTATGACCAGGAGCGGTTTGCCCGTTTTCGCGATGGTTTCGAGGAGCGGCAGGAGGTCGCGGAGCGCGCTTATCTTCTTTTCGAAGATGAGGATGTACGGCTCATCGAGGACGCATTCCATCTTCTCGGCGTCGGTGATGAAGTAGGGCGAGAGGTAACCGCGGTCGAACTGCATTCCTTCGACGACCTCGAGCGTTGTCTCCATGCCCTTGGCCTCTTCGACCGTGATTACGCCGTCCTTGCCCACTTTGTCCATCGCGTCGGCGATAAGGTTGCCGATGGTGGGGTCGTTGTTGGCCGATATCGTACCGACGGCGGCGATCTCCTTGGATTCTTTTACGTCGTCGGAGACTTCCTTGAACTTATCGACTATGGCCTCGACCGCGGCGTCTATTCCGCGCTTTATGGCCATGGGGTTGGCGCCGGCGGTGACCATTTTCAAGCCCTCGTTGAAGATGGCTTCGGCCAAGACGGTAGCCGTCGTGGTACCGTCTCCCGCCATGTCGGAGGTTTTAGAGGCGACCTCGCGGACCATTTGGGCGCCCATGTTTTCGAAAGGGTCTTCGAGCTCGATCTCTTTGGCGACGGTGACGCCGTCTTTGGTAATCACGGGGCTTCCGAATTTTTTATCGAGGATGACGGTCCTGCCTTTCGGGCCCAGCGTTACCTTGACGGCGCGGGCGAGTTGTCTAACGCCCTTCTGAATCGAGGCGCGGGCGTCTACGCCGTACTCGAGTTGTTTTGCCATTAGCGGACCCTCCTAGGGGTGCTATTTCGAGGATTTTTTCTGTCCGGCTTTTTTACCGGGTTTGCTTTCTTCGATGACGGCGAGGACGTCCTCTTCGCGCATGATGAGGTATTCGTCGTCGTCTATGGTCACTTCGCTGCCGGCGTACTTGCCGAATAAAATGTTGTCGCCGACTTGTACGTCGAGCGGTAAGCGCTTGCCCTCCTCGTCCAGACGCCCCAGGCCCACGGCTATAACTTCGCCGCGCTGGGGTTTCTCCTTGGCGGTATCGGGGATAATTATGCCGCCTTTCTTTACTTCCTCTTCCTCGAGGCGTTTGACGAGGATGCGGTCTCCCAACGGGCGGACTTTGATCATAAGTTAGGCTCCTTTCTATAACTCGGGTGCGACGGTAACTGGTGGGGGAATTCGTATAAGTATATCGCAAATAATGTGCCAAAAATACGGTGCCCGGAAACCCGTTATTCTCAAGGGATTTCGCCGCAGAGGGCGGTGTCGTGTTTTGTCAAATTGGCGGTTTCATTTTCCCCCTCGCGCCAAAATGACGCGGTAAAAACTAAAAAGCGGTGCAACCGCCTAAAACTTATTGTACGTATCCTAAAGCTTTCAAATCGGCGCGGTCGCCGAATATTTGCGCTTCGTCGACGCCGCTTTCGCGGAAGTTGACGTGGTTGCGTACCCACGCGGCGACGTTGTCCCGTAAACCCTCGCCGGTATCGTCGAGCGGTAGGGGATTTCGTTCGCCGGGGTCCGCGGCTAAATCGAAATATTCGAACGTCGTTTCGCCGCCCTTAATTTTTTCGATGATCTTTTTATCGCCCTTGACCAGCGTCGCGAGGAAGTAGCCGTCGGGGTGCCAAAGGGTCGAGTATACCCCCCGCTCTTCCGGCGCGCTGCCTGTGATTATATCCGTCCGGCCTTCCATCTTTCCGGGGACGGGGAAGCCGAGGTAAGTAAGGGTCGACGGCGCTACGTCTATCAGGCTTATCGGCGCCGAGACGCGCGAGGCGGTAAAGCGTCCGCGATCGTCTTTCGGCAAGGAGATTATCAGCGGAACGCGAATAACCTCGTCGTACAGCGTCTTCCGGTGTTCGAATTGGCCGTGTTCGGAGAACTCCTCGCCGTGGTCGGAGCTTATGATTACCAACGTGTTGGGGCGAGCGGCCAGCTCGGCCCAAAGGCGCGCCACGTACCCGTCGGTAGTTTTTACCTCGTAATCATACAACTCTTTTATGGTCCGTACGTTTTTCGCGTCCAATTTGCTGCGGTCCGTGCCGTAGGCCGTTTTGATTAACAGGTCGGGCGCGTTTTCCCGGAGTACGGCGTCGCTCGGTTGGTAGGGGTAGTGGGGGTCCAAATAATGAACCCAAACGAACTTCGGCCTGGGCGTTTTTTTACGCAGGACGGCGAGCGTCTTATCCGTCAACCGGCGGCTGGTCGTACCCGGGACTTCGGGTTCGAACGCGCTACCCCTAATAGCGAAGTACCAAGCGGTGTCGTAGAAACGAACCGCGGCCAGGAGAGGGTTGAAGTCGGCGTAGTCGTAGTGGGCGAAGCCGCGGTGGAGCAAGCGAACCGTATCGAGGTAGGGATTGCTGAGAACGGCGTACGTATCGTAGCCCCGCGCCCACATAACCTGGGCCCAAGTCGTTCGGAGGCTTTCTTTATATTCCATGCTGTCGCAGCGGGTGACGTTGTACGAACCGGTCAATGCCCCGGCGAAGGATTGGAGCGTACACGGCGCCGTCGAGCGGGCGCGGCCGAAGATGACGCCGTCGCGTTCGGCAAAAGTTAATATCTCGGGCGAGAATTCGGCGTTGAACGCGTCGGCCCGCCAGGCGTCCAACGTTATGAAGACGACGTCCGGCAACTCGGCCGGCTTAGCTCGAGACCAGGAACGGTAGTATTTTAGGCCGTACGAAAAAGCGCCGAGGGCGACGCCCGCCGCCAAGATGATTCGGCCGGCGGTTCTTAATACCGCCTTCGCCCGGCCGGGGCGTCGCGATAAATAAATCAATACGAGTAACAGCGCGGCGGTTACGAGTAACGCGGGGAGGCCGACGAGCGCCGGGAAGGCAAGCCCTTGTTTTACCTTTATCCCGAGCCGCTCGTACAGGACGTACATCGCGACGATGTCCAAATTAACCCACGTGGCCACCGCGGCCACGGCCGCCAAGGCTCGCGGGCCGACGGCCGAGGCCGAACCGCGCCGGCGTAGGCGGCGTACGAGCTTTATCGCCAGCGCGAATAATGTCCAGAGGACACAAGAGGCCAGCCCGTAAAAGATGATGCGGCCGTTGAGGGCAGCTGCGAAACTCGAGTTGTAGTAGAAGCCGGTGGCATAAAGGCCGCGGTGGATGAGCGTCTCGGCGAGGGCCCAGTAGACGCCGACGCCGACGGCCGCCGCCAACCATCCGACCGGGCCGGCGGCTTTAACTAATACGTTCGGTGTCCGGTTTTCGGGTGCCATATTTATCTCGCCGCGCGGCTATCACATATAACCCAACGCGCGCAAATCCGCCCGGTCGCCGAATAAAGATGTATCGGCGGCGCCGCCTTCGCGCGTAACGTCCAACCCGTCGAGCCACTCGCGGAGTTCCGTTTGTAACCGCTCGCCTTGCTCGTCGAGGGGCAGCGGCCTTTGTTCGCCGGGGTCGGCGCTTAAGTCGTAATATTCGGTGCGGACGTCGCCGCCCTCGAGCGTCATTATGACTTTTTTATCGCCGACGATTAGCGCCGCGGTCAGATATTCGAGGGAGTTAAGTATAACGAAGACCTGACGGTCGCCGGGGATTTCGCCCGACAATATATCCTCCCGGCCTTCCATCGTCGGCGGCACCGGTAAGCTGAGGTAGCGGAGAACGGAGGGGGCGACGTCCACCAGGCTAACCGGAGACGACTTTTCGCCTACGGTGACGTGCGTGCGGTCCGGCTTCGGCAACGCTATTATGAGCGGTACTTTACATACCTCATCGTATACGGTCCTATTGTGTCGAGTCCCTCCGTGTTCGAAAAACTCTTCGCCGTGGTCGGCGGATATGATAACCAGCGTGTTGGGTTCGGCCGCGAGCTCCGCCAGGAGCCGCGCTACTTCCCGGTCCGTACTCTCGACCTCACATTCGTATAGCGTTTTTATCCCGGCCGCGTTTTCGGGCGATAAATTTTCTATATCGGTTCCGAGGTCGGTTTTAACGGTTAGGTGGGGTGCCTTTTCCCGCAATACCCGGGCCGTGGGCTGGTACGGGTAGTGGGGGTCTAAATAATGGACCCAAATAAATTTCGGCCTTTTAGAGCTCTTGCGTACGAGGGCCAGGGTTTTTTCCGTTAATATGTAGTTGGCCTCGCCCGGTATCTCCGGTACGAAGCATTGTCCCCTCATCGCGAAGTACCAGGCCGTATCATAGAAATGAATCGCTGATAAAAAAGCGTTGAACCGGGCGCAGTCGAAGTGGTTAAAACCGCGGTTCACGAACCGGACGGTATCCAAGTGCGGATTATGAACGACGGCGAACGTGTCGTACCCGCCGTCGCGCATTATCTCAGCCCATGTCGTACGTACGTCGTCTCGGCGTTCGACGCCGCTCGGCCGCGTTACGTTGTATGACCCCGTAAATATGGCGGCGAACGACGACAGCGTCCATGACGACGGCGCCCGGGCGTTAGTGAAAACCAGGCCGTTTTCCCGCGCGAAGGTCGCGATCGCCGGCGAGAGTTCGTCGCGGAAGGCGTCCGCCCGCCACGCGTCGAGCGTTAAGAACACGACGTTCGGTAGGCCGGATGGCCTGGGCCGCGATAACGAGCGGATACGTTCGTAGCCGTAGGATACCGCGGCCAGCGCCAAGGCCGCGGCCAATAACGTGTAACCGGCGTATTTCGAGGCAGCTCGAGCCACCGCGAAGCGCCGCCGCAACCGGGTTAGAAGAAATATGAACGCGGCCACGAGTACGAGTGACGGGACGGCGCCCAGCGTTATAAGTGCGAGGCGGTTGCGGAGGGGCACGCCGAATTGGGCGTGGACTAAGTACGCCCCGGCGATGGTTAGGTTGAACCACGCCGCCGCCGCGGCCCCAAAGGCTATGGCCCGCCCGCTTATGGCCGCTAGTGAAAAGCTGCCGCCGAAAACCCGGCGCCATAAGATCGCGCCGGACGTGACTATCGCCCATACGGCCAGGGAAACCAGGCCGTAGAAGACGACGCGGCCGTTGAGGGCGGAAATAAAACTCCGGCTGTAGTAGAAACCGGTTTCGAAAACGGTTCGGATTACCAGCGTTTCGGCCAGGGCCCAAACGACGCCTACGGCGAAGGCGGCCGCGGGCCAACGGAGCGCTCGCGCGCCCTTGGCCAGCGTCGTTCGTATGCGACTAGATTTAACCAAAGCTTCTTACGTTCCCCGAATAAAGTTATCGCCGCCGCCGGTCGTTACGGGTGACGTCGTACGGTAGGGGTTTTACATATAGCCCAACGCCCGCAAGTCCGCCCGTTCGCCGAACAGCGACGCGTCGCCGGCGTCGATTCCGCGGGAGACGTCTCTCTCGTCTACCCATTTTAGGAGTTTATCTTTTAACCGTCGGCCCTCGTCGTCCAGCGGCAGCGGCCTTTGTTCCGTTGGGTCTTCCTTTAAATCGAAATATTCTATCTCGGCGTTATCGCCCTTAATTTTCGCAATAACTTTCTTATCGCCTTCGGCCAGCGCCGCGAGCATATTCACCGCGCGGTTTAACGTAGCGTAAACCTCTCGAGCCTCAGGCGGGCTGCCGGTAAGTAAATCTTGCCGCCCCTCCATCGTCGGCGGTACCGGCAGGCCCAGGTAGTTTAGGACCGAGGGCGCTACGTCCACCAGGCTCACCGGCGTCGGCACAACGCCTACGCGAGGGCGGGAACGTCCCGCGCCCGGCAGCGCGACGATGAGCGGGACCCGGCATACTTCGTCGTACAGCGTATGGCTGTGTTCCTTGCCGCCGTGTTCGAAAAATTCTTCGCCGTGGTCGGCCGAGATGATTACCAGCGAGTCCGGTCTTCGCTCGAGCTCGGCCAGGAGCGGCGCGACGAGCGAATCGGTGCTCCTCACTTCTTCTTCGTACAGCGCTTTTAAGATACGGGAGTTCGTTTCCGTCAAATACTTCCTGTCGGTACCGTAGTGAGTTTTATTCAGCAAAAAGGGAGCACTCTCTTCCAATACGCGGCGAAGTGGTTGGTACGGGAAGTGCGGGTCGAGGATATGCACCCATACGAACTTGGGCCTTCTTGTCGGCCTGCGAAGGACCTTAAGGGTTTTATCCACCAGGCTCCGTGTCGTTTCGCCCGGTACTTCGCGCGAACACTTACGCCCGCGAACGGCGAAATACAAGGCGGTGTCGTAAAAGTGAACCGCGGCTAAGGGAGGGTGGAAGTCGACGTAGTCGAAATGGGAGAAACCCCGGAAGATAAGGCGGACCGTATCGAGGTGGGGATTGCTCAGGACGGCGTACGTATCGTAGCCGTTGTCCCTCATCACTTCGGCCCAGGTACGGGGGACGGCGTCCCACGGCTTACGGCTCGAGCCGCCGGTTCGTAACCCCTCTGCGTCGGCGAAATTGTGCGAGCCCGTTAACGCCGCCGAGAAAGACGGCAGCGTCCACGTCGACGGGGCGCGCGCGTTCGTAAAGACCAGGCCGTTCCTACGAGCGAAGTCGTACAGCGCGGGCGTAAGCTTTTCGTCGAACGCGTCGGCCCGCCACGCGTCGAGCGTTATCACGACGACGTAGGGAAGCTCCGTCGGGGTCGGGCGCGTCCGGCTCTTATGCCGGACGTGAAAAGCGGACGATAACGCGCCGACCGCGGCGACGGCCAATAGAATATAAGACGCGTATAGAACCGCGCGGCGTGCGGTTTGGTATTTCGCGTAGAGCCGGCTTAAAGCCGTTACGACGGCGGCCGTAATCAACGTCGCTATTAGAACGCCCGCGGCGTACGCGGCCTTGTTCCACGAGGGCAGGTCCGTTTTTTCGTAAATAAGATAGAGGAAGAGGAAAGATAGATTGGCCCCGAGGGCGACGGCGGCCGTAGCTGTCAGCGCCCGCGCGCGGACGGAGCCCCGCGGGGCGCTACTCCGCCTGGCGCGCCGCCAAAAGCTAAACGCCAACGCGAATAGTAACGCGAGGGCGACGGCGACGAGGCCGTAAAAAACGAAGCGGCCGTTTAAGGCCGAAAGGAAGCTCCTGCTAAAATAGATACCGGAGGCAAAGGTGTGCCGGATAAGCAGCGTCTCGGCCAGGCTCCAGTAGAAGCCCACCGCCGCGGCGCCGGCGAGCCCAAGGACGGACCGTCCGGTTGCCGATAGGAGGTTTCGAATTCCGCCCGGGCCGGTCACTAACGCTTCCCATCGCTACTCGAGCCGAGTACGCCTTCGGGCGTTAGAACTTCCAACAGTTCGGCGACGATACCCCTGACGTCCCGCCGGTGGGCGACGATGTCGACGAAGCCGTGCTCGAGCTGGAATTCGGCCCGCTGGAAGCCGGGCGGCAGCTCCTGGCGGATGGTTTCCATAATGACTCTCGGGCCGGCGAAACCCATAAGCGCGTTTGGCTCGGAGATGATTACGTCGCCCACCGAGGCGTAGGAAGCCATCACGCCCGCCGTCGTGGGGTCGGAAATGACGACGACGTAGGGGAGGCCGGCGTCCGCCAACTCGGCCGCGCCGGCGTTGGTCTTGCCGAGCTGCATGAGGGAGACGACGCCCTCTTGCATGCGGGCGCCGCCCGACGTGGGCGCGATCACGACCGGCCGGCGGTGGGCGACGCCGCGCTTAAACGCGCGGGCCACCTTCTCGCCGACGACGCTGCCCATCGAGCCGCCTATGAAGCTGAAGTCCATCGCCCCGATCGAAATGGGGATGCCCTCCAACGTCGCCAGGCCGGTTACGACGGCGTCTTTGACGCCGGCCTTCTTCGTGGCTTCGGCGAGGCGTTGGGTGTACGGCTTTTTATCGGCGAAGGACAGTACGTCGACCGCGGTCAGGTCGGCGTCGTATTCTTGGAACGACCCTTCGTCGGTTAAAAGGTCGATGCGTTTATAAGCGCTGAGCGGGAAGTGATAATCGCACTTCGGGCAGACCATAAGGTTGCGCTCGAGCTCGGCGGCGAAGAGCGGCTCGCGGCAGCCCTTACATTTTACCCAGATGCCGGTAGGGATTTTACGCTTGGCCGGGTCTTCTTCTTGTGTCTTTTTATTTTCTTCGTTCATAATTTATTGCTCGAAAAGGTCGAATCCAAAGCAAGGTCGAGCGGGTTTAAAAAAATTATTATACCATAATAAAACTTTTCTATTTAAGCTTACCATCTTTTGGTATGTAACTTAAAACGCGTCCGGCGGAAATAGCGCGGGCGCGGCATCCGGGAAGTCCGTGCGCCGGCGGCGGCGGCCCCCTAAACGGAAACAACGCGGCAATCCGCTCGGCAGGCGAGTTTTCGCGGGGCGTGGTCGCGGGAAGCGTTTATTTGATGTCGAAGAAAGTTTTTATTTTCTTCAATACGTTCTCGCGGGAGTATTCGTCTTCCACCGCCGCGGCCGCGTCGGCGTCGCCCGCTTCGGCGAATTCCTTTTCGATATCGGCTCGGCGTTTTTCTACGGCGGCAGATAATTTTACGGCGATTTTGGGGTGGGCTGCGATTATCTCCCGGAATTCGTCCTTGCCGATTACGACCACGTCCGTATCCTCCGTCGCCGTGACCGTGGCCCGGCGCGGCTCGCCGGTTAAAAGGGCCATCTCGCCGAAGAAAAACCCGGGGCCGAACGTACCGATTTCGGCCGCGCGGCCGTCCTCGCGCCGTACGGTAACCCGGACCTTGCCCGATACGACGATGAAGAATTCGGACCCGTGGTCGCCCTGGCGGACGACCCTTTCGCCGGCGGCGTAACGTCTTTCGGCGGCGCCCGCGGCGAGTTTGTTGCGCTCGGTTTTAGAGAGGGCCGCCAGAAGGTCGACGTCTTCAAAATACGCTCTGACGCGCGCCACGCGGTCTTCAGCGGCCCGAACCTCGGCCTTCTCGTCGATATGGCGCAGCGTAACGTCGCGGATGGGGAATGGGATGGTGATGCCGGCGCGTTTGAAGTGGTACCAGATATTGGTCATAATGCGGTCTTCGGTCCGCGGCACGTCCGCGAAATCCTTCAGCCAGTAGCGTACGCGATATGTGATTGCGAAGTCGCCGTATTCGGTAAGGAGAACGTCCGGGTCCGGTTCTTTTAAGACGCCCTTCGCCGCCAGCGCGGCCTCCAACAGCACCTGTTTCACCGTATTGGGCGGGACGCCGTATACTACGCCCACCTCGACGTGACGGCGCTGGAGAGGCGTGGGTACGGAGTAATTGTAGATTTCGGCCTTCGCGATGTTAGCGTTCGCTATTTCGATGATGTGATTGTCGCGGGTCCTTATGCGGGTCGCGCGCCACGACGTCGAGATGACCGTTCCGGTTTGGTCGTAGACGGTAACCCAGTCGCCGACGCGAAACGGTTTGCCGATCTGGAGAGCGATACCGGCGAATATGTTGGCCAGCACGTCTTGCATCGCGAGGCCGATGACCGCGGAAAGAACGGTGGAAGTCGCGATAAGGGCCGTCGGCTCGAGCCCCAAAAAGGCCTTCAACGCGAATAGTACGGCGAGGACAATAACCGCGAGCCGTACGATATCGCGGACTATACGGGGGATTTCGACGCGTTTTTTCTCTTTGGTGACGCGGCGTACGAATATATGCTCGAGCAGGCGGAACGCGAGGTATACGCCGAAGACGAATATCAGGGCCCGCATTATCCGGCCGACGGCGGGCGTCCACTCGTAATCGAAGACGTGCTCGAAGGCCGCCGCCGCGAGCAATAGGAGGAAAATGTTGACCGTAACTCGGAGCCCTTCTAACTTTAAAATCCTCCTGAGTATGGCGAAGACGGCGCGGCCGGCCGCGAAAACGACCACTGCTAAGGCGAGCGACGAGAGCACGTCGCCCAGCGTGGCGCCTAAAAATTCTTTAAACGTATCCCGAAGCATAATTTCTTCTTGACGTTCCCACTAAACTCGGATATACTACCGCTGCTAAGGGCGATTAGCTCAGTTGGCTAGAGTACTTGCTTGACATGCAAGGGGTCGCAGGTTCGAGTCCTGCATCGCCCAATAAGCCCCCGTTCGGGGGCTTCTTTTTTAGTAAAAATAACGTTGGGCCGCCCCCGTTACGGCCCCCCCGAGCTCTCCT